>Ga0255049_10000029_pt1 | contig 80199 bp, 70 predicted proteins | sample JV7_2_3_MG_FD_183615 | JGI IMG/M metagenome (GOLD analysis project Ga0255049, IMG submission 183615) | Seawater microbial communities from Jervis Inlet, British Columbia, Canada - JV7_2_3 | ecosystem: Environmental > Aquatic > Marine > Inlet | place: Canada: British Columbia | collected 2016-10-06 | reverse complement strand
TATCATACTGCGCGCTGTAATTCATCGATCCAGGCCCTGGCCAGACTTTTCAGCGGCAATGCTAGCATCGCTATAAATAAATAGAAAACAGTTAATAGTTTAATTATTATAAAGTTAAATTTTTGAAGATTGTGGCCTGATATATTGCCGGGCAGTGGGTAAACTGAAGCAATTATAGTTTGGATATGCGAGACCTGTGGTACTGGCTTGTCTGACTAAATTCAGCCGGAAAATAAGGTTAAAATCACCTGTCAGATTATTTGACGCCGGAGTTATTTAATGAAACCAATCAATCAGCACCGATTTCAGCTACTGGGCTGGGTATTATTTGTATTCTCGGCTTTATTCTTCATCACTTCGAGTTTTCGCGCTGGAGACCTGGTGAGCCTGATTGGTGGATTATTATTTCTGTTTGCCTGCTTTGTGTTTCTGATTCCGTTGGTCTCGACCATGCGATCTGCGGCTATTTCAGATGACTGACAATAGGCGCCTGCATGGCTAGCCGTAACTAAGCGCTGCGGTGTAAATATTTTCGATATCCTGCAAATTGGTCTCGCGCGGTGCATTCGCAATCGGGCGTATCTGGCGCACCGCCGAAGCGGCCAGGGATTTAACATCGGCCTCGGCAAATCCAAGCTCGCCAATGCCATTGGGCATGCCGGTATTTTTCATTAACTCTACGATACGCCCGGCCACTAGCTCACCTGCGTCCTCATTGCCGGCATCGCTGGTATCGGCACCGAGGCTATTCGCAGCCTCGAGATGCCGCTGCGGCGCCCCGGCAGCGGTATAACGAAAAATTGCTGGCGCTGATGCGATGACACTAATGCCATGCGGAATAAATGGTGACGCCACCGCGTAATCCTCGGTAGTAATATCCTGCATCAAATGCGTGATACCGTACGAAAGCGCATGCGGTAAATGCGTACCCGAATTACCAAATGCCATGCCGGCGAGGGTTGCACCCCACATCAGTTGATCACGGGCTTCACTGTCACTGGCGTCTTTAACGCCACGTTCAAGAAATTTACCCACCAGTTGCAGTGCACGCGTTGCAGCGAGATCACTCCACGGATTCGCGCCCTGTACATAGGGACGTTTGCGCGGGTCGTTGACCTTGGCCCAGCGTGTATAAGCTTTCGCGGTGTAGCACTCGATCGCGTGACTGAGTAGATCGAAACCGGTAGATGCCACGATATTGCCCGGCAGGCTATCGCAACAGGCTGGATCGACCAGCGCTTCATCGGGTAATAACAGCGGGTTGCCCAGTACAAACTTGGTATTTAAATCATTGATGCGGATTACCGACAACGAGGTACATTCAGATCCGGTACCGGAAGTTGTGGGGCAGGCCAGATGCGGCAGTAACGCGCCCGGAATCGATTCCCCGGCACCCACAGGCGGCGGGAAATAATCCAGAAATTCATCACGGGGATACAACCCATACACCATCGCCGCTTTAGCGGTATCCATCACCGAACCCCCGCCGACCGACACGACAGCGTCGAAATTGCCCCCGGCTATAAAACTGGCGGCGTTCTTGACACTGGTATCGTCGGCCTCGATGCGGATTTCAGAAAATATGGCAGCGTCGAGACCAGCCTCGCGCAGGGACTGCAACACGGAAGCCACATACGGCCCTTCTTTCAAATAGGGGTCTGTGAACAGGGCGATACGCGTCATGCCTCGCGCGGCGACCCGGACACCCGCCTCGGCCAGGCATCCGCGCCCGAATGTCAACTTTGGCATGGCGAGGGTAAAGGTATCTGCACCCTGGTCGCAAGGTGCGAAATATTGGCAGCCCATTTGTTAATATCCTCAAATTTCGATGGGATGCAATACTAACAAGAGTAACGCAATAAAACTAAATGGCTAATACCTACTTGTGCGTAACCCGGTCACCCCAGATAGCCCGCAAGCGTTTATCGCGTCCACAGCCCCATCGATAAGCCTTGTAGCGCAGGGGATTATTGATGTAGTAATCCTGATGATAGCTTTCGTTACCGCTAATCGGATAAAAGGTCGTCGTATCGAGGATCGGCGTTACCACGGTCTGGCCCGGGAACATTTCGATGACCTGCTGTTTCGATTTTTCCGCCAGCTTTCTTTCTTCATCGGTGGCGACGAATACCGCACTTAAGTAACTATGGCCCTTGTCGCAAAACTGACCCCTGGAATCGAATGGATCGATATTAACCCAGTAGTGATCGAGTATGCCCTGGTAATCGACCACGGCAGGGTCATAGGTAATCTCGACAGCCTCGTAGTGTCCACTGTGATTACCGTTATAGGTGGGATTTTTCAAGCTGCCACCGGTAAAACCCGATACTACATTGCTGACTCCTTTCAGTGCATCGAAATCAGATTCCATACACCAGAAACAACCACCCGCGAGTGTTGCCGTGGCCGCCAGCGTGGCCTGGGTTCCAGAAAAGGCAACCAGAAACAAAATGACATACAATATTTTTTTCATCGATATTCCACCCTGGTATTAATTCGACGTTTCGACCTGAATCGAGTTGCTTGGTTCAGATTCGACTATGTATTAATCTGTCAGGACCTAATCATCAATAATGATGCTAACCGATAGTACGGCCTACACACAATTATTCAAAAGAGTTAATGGATGCTGGCTCGAAAACTTATGATTTTGCAACTGGCATCGACAGGAAAATCCACTGCTTAAAATTGTTCCCGGGTGACTGGTTGCAATACCCTGCCAGTTGAGTTTGAAGATATCGTCGCTGAGTCCGCGGTTTTCAGCTTCGTGTCCAAACAGGCCCGCCATTCCGCAGCATCCGGCTGCCCGGGTGCTCAACTTTAGCCCCAGGTAGGTAAATATCATCTGCCAGTCCTGTGCTGATTGTTTGTCGGCGGTCTGTTCCATACAGTGAGGTAACAGTAAATAATCTACTACCGGTTTTGCTGGGCCAGCGATCGATTGATCGACTTTCGGAACCAGCCTGTCTTCAGCAATTTGGCTCGCGAGCCAGTGTTCGATCGACCATACCTGGTAATCGGGGGGCTGTTGAAGAATCTCGGCGTATTCCTTCTGGTGCATAAGTCGGGTGACTACTTCGACACTGATCAGCGGCAGACCTGTGCCTGCGAGTCGTTGCATTGCGGCCACATGCACCGTCGCCTGCTGCCTGAATTCATCTCGCAACCCTTTCACCTGTAGCGCCTTACCATTGTCTAAAATTGGCGCGAACAGGACATCGTAGCCCAGTTTAGTGAGAAAATCATGGGCAGCCAGCAATACCTCTACGCTAAAACTGGCGTTAAAACTGTCAGGCAGCAGTATGACCTGATTTTCAGTGCAGGCTTCTCGACTCGGCAGTGAGTCCAGATCAAGCATTCGTACCTTACGTTGCGCGATTCCCTTTTGCAGCGAACTCGAAAATCGAGGTGGTGAATCAATTCCGACTATGTGGCGAAGCAATGCCAGCGAAACAGGATTTTGCATCAATAAGTTTACAAGGGTGGGCCCACGCCTGCCCAGACTGGCTAGCCTCTCAAGCCGTGCGAATAGCCTGTCTCGCAGCCTGCGCCCGTGTTTCCGCGCATAGTACTGAAGAAAAGATGATTTGAGATCGGGTATATCGACCTTCAGCGGACAGCTGTACGAGCAGGATTTACAGGACAGACAGGCATTAAGCGAGCCGTAGAGCTCGGTTTCAAGTAGCGCTAACTCGTGGCTACCAGGCTCGGTTGATTGTAACCTGGTCCATTCGCGTAACATTGCAGCCCTGCCCTTGGGCGACAGGGTTTTATCTTTAGTGGCCTTGTACGATGGGCACATGGCATCGTCTACCTGCCAGCTAAAGCAGGTGGTATTACCATTACAGTTAATCGCCGAGTGATAGCGCTTCACCCAGGTGGAATCGATTTGTTCGTCGAAGGCGCCGCGAAACGGCACCTGGTCGATCTTCATCACCGCATCCGAATGACCGGATGGTGTTGCGAGTTTGCCGGGGTTAAAGCGATTCTGCGGGTCGAACACGGTTTTGATCTGAACCAACACCGGCATTAAATGTTCGCCAAAAAACAACGGCGAGTATTCACCCCGATAACCCCGCCCATGTTCGCCCCATAATAGACCACCATATTGTTTGACCAGGGCTGCCACCCGATCGGTGATGCTGCGTATCATCTCGCGATTCGATTGCTGGGTCATGTCAAGCATCGGGCGAACATGAAGGCAACCGACATCGGCATGGCCGTACATCGCGTAGTCCACCTGGTGTTGATCCAGGATGGTACGGAATTCCTCGACATAATCGGCAAGCATTTCCGGCGGTACGGTCGTATCTTCGACAAAGGCCAGGCCCTGCGTATTACCATCGAGCGCCGCGAGCAGGCCAACGGCCCGGCCGCGTAAATTCCACAGTGAAGCTATTTCACTGGCGCCGGTTTCCACCAGGCTGGTAACCACGCCATATTTCTCACCGCTGCGCCTAATGTGCGATTCAAACTTGTCGCACTGTTGCCGTATTGATTCCTCGCCATCGCCAACCACCTCGATGAAATTCATCGCTTTTAGCGATTGATCCAACGACTGTCCCTTGAACACAGTTTCGATGTCCTGCCATACAGCATCGCGCTGCGCCTGGGCGATGATCTTGTCATCGAGTATTTCAATCGCCGCCGGATCAGACTTGCATAGCTCGGCCACGTGCCTGAGTGCTTTCGAGTAGTCGTCGTAAAGTACAACGATCAGGGCCTTATTTTTTGGTACCGGTATCAGGCGTAAAGTAATCGATTTGCTAAACGCGAGTGTGCCCTCGGAGCCGGCAAGCAGGTAACTCATCTGGAACCGATCATGATCCAGAACCTGTTTCAGGTTATAACCTGTCAATCCACGATTAAGATCAGGAAATACCCGATCGATTTCGTCACGATGCTGAATCACTGCTGCATATACCTCGTGCTGAAGTCGATCACCCAACGACCTGTCTTTTAATTCCGCTAGTTTTTCTATCGGTGTGGATTTAACCCGGTAGTCCGATCCATCGGACAGTACGACATCAAGCGCTTCGATATAAGCCGAGGTTTTGCCATAGATGCGGGAACCCTTGCCCGAGGCATCGGTCGCAACCATGCCACCAATGGTCGCGCGCGAGGCGGTCGACACGTTGGCCGGAAAGAACAATCCGCTGGGCTTGAGGAATGCGTTTAACTGGTCGAGCACGACCCCCGGTTCCACACAAACCAGGCGTTTTTCTTCATCGAAGTGGGTAATCTGGGTCAGATACCGGGAGGTGTCGACAATGATACTTCGATTTAACGATTGCCCATTGGTGCCGGTGCCTGCTCCGCGCGCGGTGATTGAAATATTGCTATCAGGCAGATCGGCAACAGTCTCGATAACACGGTTAATGTCCAGCGCCTGAGCCGGGTAGAGGATTGCCTCAGGTAATACCTGGTAAATACTATTGTCGGTGGCTGCGACGATACGAGCTCCATAGCTGGTTTCGATATCACCGGCGAATTCTGATTGCTTCAGCCGTCTGATGAATTCGCCGAGATGATTTTGGTGATTAGACATAAGCAGTTAATTTTATCTCCCGATACCTACTTGTCAAAAATCTGGGTTGCCTGGTTGAATGGCATTATAATTACAATAGTAACGCCACCAGGGTGATGGACGAGAAAATTTGAATCCCGATAAACACAATGAATGCGTCATTCTACTGCACGGCCTGATACGCACCAATCGTTCGATGTTGAAGATTGAAAAAGCCCTGAAAGCTGTCGGCTACAATGTATTCAATTGCAATTACCCGTCCCGCAAACAAGCCATCGAGCTATTGTCCGAAACAGCAATCGAAGCGGCTATCCAGCATTGCCGTGAAAATTTTCAACCCGAGCGGATCCATTTCGTCACCCATTCGATGGGCGGTATTCTGATCCGTTTTTACCTGGCACAGCACGATATCGATCAACTCGGACGCGTTGTCATGCTCGCTCCACCCAACGCCGGCACCGAACTGGTCGATCGTCTGTCGGGGTTACAGTTGTTCACCTTGATCAATGGTCCTGCAGCCAGGCAACTGGGAACCGATGCTTCTAGTCTGCCCAAATCACTCGGGCCAGTGGATTATGAAGTGGGTATTATTGCCGGCAATCGCAGCCTGAATTTACTCTATTCGGCACTCATACCCGGTGAAAACGATGGCAAGGTATCAACCCGGAATACCAGGCTCGAAGGAATGGCCGACTTTATCGTACTGCCCTACGCTCATAGCTTCATGATGAATCGCCCACAGGTTATCGAGCAGACCATTACCTTCTTGCAACAAGGGCAATTTAAACACGACTGAGCCTGGGAGTAGACTGGGGAGGGTTGGGTTGGGGTGGGTTGGCTAAACTAAATCTGTTCGCCCTTGTAAATCAATAAAGCAGTCCCAGCGCATTGAGCATATTTATCCAGCCCGATCAAACGTACATGGTTACCCGGGTAACTCCTGTGACACTGCTCCAGCTCACTCAACACCAGATCAACATCGGTTTCACCAAACATCGGTAACTTCCACATGTACCAGTAATGACCAGTTGTATTGTCCGGCTCGGTATGCTCGATACCGGGAATCCAGCCTTTGTCTACAATATACCGGATTTGTGCGCGTAAAGACTTATCGCTTAACTCGGGTAGGTAAGAAAAAGTTTCGAAGCGACGACTTTGCCCTGCAGTGCTGAGACTAGACTTATAATCTTGTATTTCATTCATATTAGTTGTTCCTCGACCCTGTTTTATGCATTGACTGCATCGAGTTTATCGACCGTGTCGAATTCAAATTTAATCTCCTGCCAGGTTTCCAATGCCACCTTCAGCTCAGGACTATGCCTGGCCGCGGCTGTCAGAATATCTTTGCCCTCTTTTTCCAGATCGCGTCCCTGGTTGCGAGCCTCGACACAGGCTTCAAGTGCGACCCGGTTGGCAGCACCCCCGGCTGCATTGCCCCAGGGATGACCCAGCGTTCCACCACCAAACTGAAAACAGGCATCGTCGCCAAAAATACTCAGCAACGCAGGCATATGCCAGACGTGAATACCGCCAGAGGCAACCGGCATGACACCCGGCATTGCACCCCAGTCCTGGTCAAAGAAAATACCTCGACTTCGATCTTCCTTCACATATGACTCGCGCATGAAATCGACCCAGCCCAATGTCGCATTTCGATCACCTTCGAGTTTGCCGACAACAGTGCCAGAATGCAGATGATCACCACCTGAAAGCCGCAGCACTTTAGTCAATACACGAAAATGAATTCCATGGTATGGATTTCGGTCCAGCACTGCGTGCATCGCACGATGAATATGTAACAATACACCGTTGCGATGACACCATTGCGCAAGTTGGGTATTGGCGGAAAAACCACCAGTCAGGTAATCATGCATGATAATCGGGGCGCCGAGTTCCTTTGCGTATTCGGCACGAACGATCATTTCATCCGCCGTCGGTGCGGTAACATTCAAGTAGTGACCCTTGCGTTCACCAGTTTCTGCCTCGGCTTTGTGAATCGCTTCCATCACATAGTCGAAACGATGGCGCCAGCGCATGAATGGTTGCGAGTTGACGTTTTCATCGTCCTTGGTGAAATCGAGGCCACCACGTAATCCTTCGTAACATGCGCGGCCATAGTTTTTCGCCGACAGTCCGAGTTTGGGTTTGATTGTACAACCCAGCAGGGGTCGGCCATATTTGTTTAATTTATCGCGTTCGACCTGAATGCCGTGGGGAGGACCGTTACAGGTGATGACATAAGCAACCGGAAAACGGATATCCTCGAGACGCAGCGCACGCAGTGCCTTGAACCCGAAAACATTACCCACCAGCGAGGTGAGCACATTGACGACCGAGCCTTCTTCGAACAAATCAATTGGGTAGGCGATAAAGGCGTAAAAACAGGAATCGTCTCCTGGCACATCTTCTATCGCATAAGCACGGCCTTTGTAATATTCCAGATCAGTGAGCAGGTCTGTCCAGACAGTAGTCCAGGTGCCGGTGGATGATTCGGCAGCCACCGCGGCAGCCACTTCTTCTCGTGGAATTCCTGGCTGTGGCGTTATTTTAAAACAGGCCAGCAGGTCGGTTTGTTTCGGTGCGTAATCCGGCTCCCAGTAGGTTTCCCGGTAGTCTTTTACGCCTGCGCTATAAGTTTCTGCCATGTTACCTCTATTAATTACTGTCACATTGTTGTCGTTATGATTCAGGACTATAACTTTCAGGTAGCAAATATAGTCGTTTTGTACTATAAATACTATTCATGGTTTTTGATAATATCCATAAGTAAATACTTATGACTATAAATATAACAATTCGGCAACTAAAGGTATTCCAGAAGGTCGCAATTCTGCAAAGTTTTACCAGGGCCTCAAAGGCGCTCTATTTAACTCAGCCCGCGGTATCGATGCAAATAAAGCAGCTCGAAGAAACGGTCGGTCTGAAATTGTTTGACAAGCAGGGCCGCCAAATCAGCCTTACCGACGCGGGCGACGAAATACGTTTGCTCAGCGATAGTGTTTTGCAGCAAATTGATGAAACCCAACACCAGCTTGAACAGATTGCAAGTGGTGACCGGGGCAAACTTCGATTGGCGGTAGCCACTACGGTGGCCTCGGTTGCAACGCGCCTGATGGCCCGGTTCAACGAACAGAATCCGGCCATGAGTCTGCACTTCACCGTGACTAATCGCAATGGATTGATTCAACTATTAGAAAATAACGAGATCGATATCGTCATCATGGGATTGCCACCAGCGGAACTGGAGCTGGATACACAGGAATTAATGGCCAATCCACTGGTAATTATCGCACCGCCCACCCATCCGTTGTGCGACTTGGATAGGCCGGTTAGCCTGAATACGCTGTTTAAACAGGATTTTATTCTGCGCGAACCCGGCTCAGGCACAAGACTGGCTATCGAACGATTTTTGAATGCCCAGGGCAGAACATTGCAGTCCAGTATCGAAATGAACAGCAATGACGCGATCAGGCAATCGGTGGCCGAAGGCCTGGGCCTGGGTATCGTGTCGGTACATACGGTAACCAACGAACTGAGGCAGGGGGATCTTAAATTGATCGATGCAACGGGCTTCCCGCTCCATCGATCATGGTACCTGGTACAACGCAAGGGTAAGCGACTCTCTCTGCTGAACGAGCGTTTCAAGTCTTACGTCGTCGAACAGGCGAAAATGATCTCCTCGGGGATCGATTAATCCTGAATCCAGGCAGTATCAATTACCAGCGATGAATTTTTGAACCGTCTGGCCGACCTGGGTTAAACAGGGCATGACCGTCAGAAAATTATTCGAAAAACCTCAAAATAAACATGGTGTTAGTCAACTGACGCGCTATAATCGCGCGCCTTGTAAATGCCAATAGTTGATTATGACCTCGAGTAGTCGTTCCGACCTTCGAAATATAGCCATTATCGCCCATGTTGATCATGGTAAAACCACTCTGGTTGACCAGTTGCTGAGCCAGTCTGGAACACTGGGCTCGCGTGCGGACGCTCCAGAGCGCGTGATGGATTCGAACGAGCTGGAAAAAGAGCGCGGCATTACTATTCTCTCCAAGAATACTGCAATCAACTGGCATCACGCAAAACAAAACCAGGACTACCGGATCAACATTGTCGATACCCCGGGGCATGCGGATTTTGGCGGCGAGGTCGAACGGGTTCTGTCGATGGTCGACTCGGTTTTATTATTGGTTGACGCAGTCGAAGGGCCAATGCCGCAAACCCGATTTGTCACACAAAAAGCCTTTGCCATGGGGTTCACCCCAATCGTCGTAGTTAACAAAATCGACCGGCATGGCGCGCGGCCGCACTGGGTCATAGACCAGGTGTTTGATCTATTCGATACGCTGGACGCTAGCGATGATCAACTCGATTTTCCAGTGATTTATGCCTCGGCATTAAATGGCTATGCCGCGCTAATGGACGACGTGCGTGAGGGCGATATGACACCGCTTTTTGAAGCCGTGATCAAACACGTGGCACCCCCGCGGGTTGAAGTCGACGGGCCATTTCAAATGCAGATTTCCAGCCTCGACTACGACAGTTACAAGGGTGTGTTAGGTATTGGCCGGATTACGCGTGGTACCATCAATCGAAATAGCCCGGTAAAAATTATCGGTATCGACGGCAAAAAGCGCGATGGGCGCATGATGCAGATTTTTGGTTTCAATGGTCTCGAACGCGTGGAGACAAAAACCGCAAGGGCCGGCGACATCATCGTATTTTCCGGCATCGAAAACCTTTATATATCCGATACCCTGTGCGATCGAAACCATGTCGAGGCCCTGCCCGCCCTCAGCATCGACGAGCCCACGGTCAATATGACCTTTAGCGTCAATAATTCACCTTTCTCCGGCAAGGACGGTAAATTTCTCACCTCGCGCCAGATTGATGAACGACTGCAGCGCGAGTGCCTGCATAATGTTGCTTTAAGGGTCGAGCAACTGGCGGATGCAGACAAGTTCAGAGTCTCGGGTCGTGGTGAGCTGCACCTGGGTATTCTGATCGAAACCATGCGCCGTGAAGGCTTCGAACTATCCGTTTCGCGTGCCGAGGTAATCCTCAGGGAAGTCGACGGCCAACTATGCGAACCCTACGAAGAATTGATCGTCGATATCGAAGAACTTTACCAGGGGGCGGTGATGGAAGCCCTGGGTAGTCGTAAAGCCGACCTGAAAAACATGATGCCCGATGCCAAAGGCCGGGTACGTCTGGACTACGTGATTCCATCGCGTGGTCTGATCGGCTTTCAGGCAGAATTCATGACGCTCAGCTCGGGTACGGGTCTGATTTACCACCTATTCGATCATTACGGTCCGAAAATAGACGGCGATATCGGCCAACGTAAAAATGGCGTGTTGATATCGAACGCTACCGGCAAGGCGCTGGCCTACGCGCTATTTAACTTGCAGGATCGCGGTAAATTGATGATCGGTCATGCCGAGGCAGTCTATGAGGGAATGGTAGTAGGGATACACAGCCGCGCGAATGATCTGGTCGTCAACCCGTTAAAGGCCAAACAACTGACCAATATCCGAGCCGCTGGCACCGATGAAAATTTAATTCTAACGCGTCCGATACGATTGCCCCTGGAGCGGGCGTTGGAATTTATCGATGACGACGAACTGGTCGAAGTGACACCGAAGAACATTCGAATTCGTAAAAAGTACCTGCTCGAACACGAACGTAAACGTGCCAGCCGCAGTAACGCGGCCTGACTGTTTAAATCACAAATCCCCGTTTGATAAATCCCCTGTTTTATCAATCGCTCCCTCAGCTGTCAGAGCAGCCTGCTGGCATTCCACAAGGCGCCTGCCCCCGCTTGACAAGCAAAGTACAGACGCCATTATAATGATCTCTCAATTAGTAGCGCGGATAGCAGCAACAGTACAATGACTAGGTATTTTCTAAAACTAAAATCCTGGGAATTATTTTTGATGATAGCCTTGCCACTGGCACTAACCTATCTTATGCAATTCACATATACCGTGAGCCTGGTTGGCAGCATTGTTTTATTTGTCTTAATCGTGGTCTTTTCCTGGCTGTTTTCTATTGGCAAGTGGGCGAATCAGCACTTACCCGAGAACCAGCAGAGGAACCTGACCCTGTTCACGCTTAGCTTTATCATACCGATTGTTTATATAGTGCTGCTGATCCTGGTTTACTTTCCAACCCTGAATCCGGATTCGATACCTCAACCACCCAGCTGGATGTTTCCACTACATATGTTATCACTGGCTGGCATTTTTTACGGTATCTGGTTTAGCGCAGGACAATATATGGCACTGCTAAAGGACCAGAAAGTCAATTTTCTGATTTTCAGTAGCGCCTTTTTCCTGATGTTCATCTTTCCACTTGGCATCTGGATTATTCAGCCTAGCGTGAATCGATTATTTTATAAGCTCGACAATAACGAAACCTGATCCCGGGATGGCGATGCCCGGGCCCCTCAAATTAAGGTCTATTTAAAGCCGTGGTGTAAATCCGAGAATGCGTACCTGTCCTGGAATCGACGCATTGAACAGGTGGTTATGCCAGTAGGTGGCCTGAAAGGCCGATTCTTCCCCGTCCATTTCCCTGACACTGAAATCGAATGCCTGTTCAACACTGTCCTCGGCGAATTTGAGGTGACATTGACCTGCCAGGGTCAATGCATCGGCGAGGGATGAGTCGGTTCCGAATAACGCGGTCAACTCGTCCGAGAAATTGAAATCATCCTGGTAGTGACGCTCAGCCAGAATGCGCAGCCCATTTTTTACCCATTCAGCAGAATCCTGGGACTTGCGAATAATATGCCTGAACTCCGAGCTTATCCTATCTGAGTCCTTCTCGACGATAAGGAAATTCATCTGGCTCTTGACGTCCCCCCCAGATATCGAGTAGACCCCGGCGCTCATACCCGGAGTCGGGCGACCACCGAGCTCGCGCACACTCAATTTGCGCAGGCGGCACTGCCATGAAATGAAGCGTTTATATCGCTCAGCCGGAGATATCTGCTGTTGCATCTATTCATCTAAACAGTCGGGAAATGACTAGGCTTTCGATACCACTGCCCGGACAGGAGTTAAAATAAGCCTTCGACCTGGCCCTTGTCGTTGAGTTTGATACTGTCAGCCGAAGGTACCCGGGGCAGACCGGGCATGGTCATGATATCACCACAGACGACAACGATGAATTCAGCGCCGGCAGACAAACGAACCTCACGAACTGGCACTTCGTGACCCCTGGGCGCACCCAGCAAAGACGGATCGGTAGAAAAACTATATTGCGTTTTCGCCATACAAACCGGAAATTTACCGTAACCATCCGTTTCAAACTTGACAAACTGATCACGCACCTTCTTGTCAGCAATCAAGTCATCGGCACCATACAGGGTGCGTACGATATGACGCGCCTTATCCCACAGCGGCATGTCGTCATCGTAGAGGGTATGGAATTGCGCCTGCCCCGAATCGGCGACAGCCGCGACATGATGCGCGAGCTCCTGCACACCGGCACTGCCCTCGCCCCAGTGATTACAATCAAATACCTTTACATCGAGTTCGGCGCAGAAATCTTTAATGGCCGCAAGTTCTTCATCGGTGTCCGCCGAGAAACGGTTCATCGCAACCGTGATCGGCACACCAAACTGGCTTAGATTACGAATATGTTTTCCAAGGTTTTCACAACCCTTCCTGATCGCTTCAACATTAGCACCCGCAAGCTTGTCCCTGGCTACGCCGCCGTGCATTTTAAGTGCCCGTGCGGTAGCGACGAGTACCACGGCATCTGGATGAATTCCTGCCTTTCGACATTTAATATCAAAGAACTTTTCGGCTCCCAGATCAGCACCAAATCCCGCCTCGGTAACGACATAATCGGCAATTTTCAGCGCAGTTTTGGTCGCGACGACTGAATTACAACCATGGGCAATATTGGCAAATGGGCCACCGTGGATAAAAGCAGGGTTATTTTCCAGGGTCTGGACCAGATTTGGCATGAAAGCATCCCTCAACAGTACGGTCATCGCACCCGGAGCATTCACATCTCTCGCATGAACCGGTTTCAGGTCGCGGGTATATCCAATCACGATATTACCAATACGCCGACTCAGATCGTCGAGATCGGTCGCAAGGCAAAAGATAGCCATAATCTCCGACGCCACGGTAATATCAAATCCACTCTGTCTCGGTGTACCGTTACCCGGACCCCCGAGACCAACGGTAATATCACGCAGGGCACGATCATTCATATCCATCACCCGTTTCCAGGTGACACGGCGTGGATCGAGACCCGATTTATTCTCCCAGTGAATATGGTTGTCGATCAAGGCCGACAACAGGTTGTGCGCGGCACCGATGGCATGAAAGTCACCGGTAAAATGGAGATTGATATCTTCCATCGGAACCACCTGGGCGTAGCCACCTCCCGCCGCACCCCCTTTCATACCAAAACAGGGTCCCAGGCTGGGTTCGCGTAAACACATCACCGCTTTTTTTCCAATACTATTGAGCCCATCGCCGAGGCCTACCGTGGTCGTTGTTTTACCTTCGCCGGCAGGGGTGGGTGAAATTGCGGTGACCAGGATCAACTTGCCATCTTTTTTATCCGCCAAAGACTCGATGTATTCCGGAGTAATTTTGCCTTTGTCATGGCCATAGGGTTTCAGCGCACTGGCTGGAATGCCGAGTTTCTCGGCAATCTCTGTGATCGGTTTTAGCGTTGCTTCACGAGCAATTTCTATGTCACTTTTAGCCATTTTTTTCTCCAAATAGCGATTTATTATTGGTGTATTTTCAGCAAGCGAACGATCGTTAAGCTAATCCAGAATCCTGTCAGTCCCGGGATGATCTTGCGCGAGAGGTATCATAATTCCGCTGGCAGAAGATAGTATCTTAAAAACGACATTCTAACAGACTAAATCCATACTCGAGATTTTCAAATCCAGGACCAGCCCTGGTTTCTGACCCTGCTTAACCGCCTCAGGCTACAATTTTTGAGTAGATTCGTCGACTAATTTCAGTAAACAATTCGGTCAGACCGGCGAGCGTTATCAAAACAACTCCTGTGAGTTCCCGCCAGCCAAAGGGTTCTCCGGCCCAGATAGCAGCGGTTACCGTACCGACACCGACTTCAATCATGAATAGCAGTGCGACGACGCCTGGATTCAGGTACGGCGCACCCCAGATAACGGCCCAGGCCGCCGGGATCACCAGTACCAGGCCGACGACCGAAAACCAGGGCAATACCTGCCAGATAGAACTCATAGTGGGTAACTCAATATCACCAGCCAGTGGCGATATGGCGATAACCACCGCAGCAATACTGCCCCAGAAAAAATACGCCAGGGTAAATTCCATCGCGTGGCTGCCATCGTCCTTACGCAACAATACAGCGGCAACAGCCCAGCCTAAACCGCCGAGCAAACCCATCCAGTCGCCAACATTTCGCGGTAATGGAATCCCGACATCAATTCCCAACATCACAAACATGCCCGAGAGACCGAGCAGGATGGCTATCATCCTCGGCGGTGTAATCACTTCCCCAAGTGCAATTCTGGCTAGAATCAGTGACCATACCGGCGTCAGGTAGAACAGCAGCAACCCGCGTACGACCTCGGTATAGATCAGCGCATCCGCGTAAAGTGCCAGCGCGGTACCGCTGGTTATACCAATAAAATGTAATGGCAAACCGCATCGTAAAATTTTATTCCAGCGAAAAACCAGGTAGGGAAGAAAAAATAACAAAGGGACCACGTAGAATAATACTGTGGCCCAGGCACCATAGATTCCTGCCCTGTCCAGCATGCGCAGGGGGATCCAGAACAAACCCCAGGTGACGCCGCTATAAATGCAGGCGAGTTTGGCGCGAGTAACAATATCGAGGCTTGAGATAATATTCACCTGGAGTAAAAAATTCCCCGCCAATTCACGAAGAAAAGGCGGGGAATGTCGGCCGAGGAGTAGCGTGCCAGCCTAACAATCAAGTGTATTGTCGCGTTCCCATTCGCTCAGATTCGTGGCATAGCTGTTCCAGTCATTCATTTTCAGTTTCACATAGGCATCGATCAGTTCGTCACCCAGGCCGGCCCGTATTATCTTGTTGTTGTCGAGCTGGCGTATTGCATCGAGCAGGTTCGAGGGTAGCTTCTTCGCATTTTTGACCTTGTGCCCTTCCTCGTACATATTTATGTCCAGGGGATCACCCGGGTCGCGCTTGTTCTCGACCCCATCCAGACCCGCAGCCAGAACACTCGCCTGAAGCAGGTATGGATTGACCGCACCATCCATCAGGCGCAGTTCGAATCGCCCATCCTCGGGTACCCTGACCATGTGGGTTCGATTATTACCACCGTAGGTAACCGCATTTGGCGACCAGGTCGCGCCCGACAGCGTACGCGGTGCGTTGATTCGTTTATAACTATTGACGGTCGGATTGAATATGGCTGCGAGGTCATGCGCACTATGCATGATTCCGCCAAGAAACTGGTAGGCCAGCGGCGACAGGCCCAGTCCGCGGGCATCTTTCTTGCTGGTCGCGAACAAATTCTTTTTGCCGGTCTTATCCCAGATCGAGACATGAGCATGGCAGCCGTTACCGGTCAAATGGCTAAATGGCTTGGGCATGAAGGTCGCGCGCATGCCATTGTTTTCGGCAATAGTTTTGACCATGTACTTGAAGAAAACGTGTTTGTCAGCGGTTTTCAGCGCATCGTCATAATCCCAGTTCATTTCAAACTGACCATTCGCATCCTCGTGGTCATTCTGATAGGGGTTCCAGCCGAGTTCGAGCATTGCATCGCAGATCTGACCTATTACCGGATACTGGCGCATTAATGCCTGTTGGTCATAACAGGGCTTGGACTGGGTGTCGGCCGCATCAGCGAGTTGGGTACCGTCAGTTGTAATCAGGTGATATTCGCACTCCACACCCGTCTTCAAGCGGTAGCCTTTTTTTGCCGCTCGCGCCAATTGTCTCTTCAAGGCAACCCTGGGTGAGGCTTCAACCTCCTTGCCATCCATCCATAGGTCGGATGCGACCCAACCTATCTCGGGGTTCCAGGGTAACTGGATCAGACTATCCGGATCGGGCACGCCGAATAAATCGGGGTGTGCGGGTGTCATATCGAGCCAGGCGGCAAAACCGGCAAAACCGGCACCGTCTTTTTGCATATCCTTGATCGCCCTCGCCGGCGCCAGCTTGGCACGCAACACGCCGAATAAATCGACCCAACTCACCAGGAAATATTTGATGCCCCGCGTTTTCGCAATTTTCTCAAGATCTTTCGCCATCTAGCTGTCCTCCAGATTTTAACGGCCTGTTATATTTATTGTCTAGGATATTGGATCAAACCGAATATTGCACGAAGGCAATAAGCGGTTGTCGTATTTGTTTATTCCTGTTTACCTACCAGCGGAATCCCGCTCGCCGCAGCTGTGGCAATGGTCACCGCGCGCAGATCTTCAGGTTCGACATTGTGCAGATTTGTTTTGCCGGTGCAACGCGCCATCATCGAGGCTTCACCAACACTGGCCTTGATGATATTGATGGTCGCCGTGGTTCGATCTTCGTCGCTGAAATCCGACCCGAATTGCAAACTTTTGTCGTTCATCGTACCACCGACTGCAAATCCCACCGCGGCACCCATTACCAGCACATTCGCACCCAGACCGATTAGCTTGGCCGCATCGGTACCAGATCGCACACCGCCAAAATAAATCAGGTCAAATTCTTCTTCACGCCTCAGTTTACGAAGTATAGCGACCGTATCACGCAAGATATCTAGATTGGGAGCGCCATTTAGCTCGGCCCACTCACCGCCAATATCACCGCTGCCATCGAGCAGCAGAAAATCCAGTTTCTGATCGAGTACCTGGTCGATGGCGGATTTCAGATTAGCAATCGAAGAGACTCCCAGGCCGATTGCCTGGCTATCGTGGGCACGGCTTAGCGGTACGGGTTCAGTGCCTGCCACCATGTAAATCACACCAGCAGCGTGATTTTCGGGCTGGATGCCGGCATTTGCATCAATCAGTTGCAACCATTCTATATTGTCCCCTGGCTGCTCCCGACCGATATAGCAGGCACCCGCCTGGTGGGCCCCCTTTGCCACCGACGCGCGAACTTCAGCGGGCGCTGAATCGAATCCGCTCACCATAAATGGATGAGATAACGAAAGATTGCCGGCCAGAACGCTGGCCACATTACAGGCCTCGCGATAGGGATCTATGACCAGCCGCGACAGGTTGGCTGGTAGAAACACCAGGTCGTCGAGAGTTGCAGCGCGCGCTTCAGGAAACGGGTTTTGTCGCATGCGCATGCGTTTATGCAGCATGCCGTGAAGTTTGCCATGGTCGAGCGGATTGGTACGGGCCATGGAAAAAATATCCTCGCGATGCTGCACTGAATAATCGGCAGAACCGGTTTCGGCATCGCAGCGGTAGCAGCGGGACGCTTCCGCGCGCGCGGTCTCCCAGTCGTAGGTGGACTCGATTTCCGGGAATTCTATCGGCTTTTTGCCTAGCCCGAAAAACTCTGGATGCTGGGGCGGAAACTTTTCCCACTTGATGTCCTGGGCCACCGGAACCAGGCGGGTTCGGTAGGGTGTGCGATAAGCCATCGGGTTCGCCTGGCCTTCCAGAAACGCCTTGATATAGTAGGCCGCGCGCTGACCATGGTGCATTGCCATTACCAGCGTCGAACCGCCAAAGGCACCGTCTCCGGCAGCGAATACTTTGGGATCGTCAGTGCGCATGCTGTCCCAGTCGGTGCGTACGCGGTCACCGGCCATCAGCTTGTGTTGCGCGATATCTTCGCACTCGCTTTGCTGACCGACCGCCGCGATCACCATACCGCAGTCGATCCTGTGCTCGCTGCCAGCAATAACAATCGGTCGGCAACGGCCGTCTTCGTCGGGCTCGCCAGGTTCGGTTTTCACGCAAACCAGTTCCAAACCACTTTCACCAGCCTCGACAGACACCTGCTGGGTGTGGTAGATAAATTCGATGCCTTCCTCGATGGCACCATCCAGCTCGACCTTGCGTGCCGGAATCTCGTCAGGGCCACGTCGATAAACCACCTTGACGATTTTACAGCCAGGCAACCGCAATGCCGCACGGCATGCATCCATCGCGACATCGCCACCACCGATTACAATCACGGTTTCGGGTAATTGCGGGCGTTCGCCGTCGTTAACGCGGCGCAGGAAGCCGACGCCGTCGACCACACGTTCGTCCTCTTCTCCGGGAATACCCATGTCCTTGCCCCACCAGGCACCGATGGTGAGCAGCACGGCGTCATGCTTTTTCTTAAGGCTGTCGAGGGTAATCTCGCGACCTAACGCGTGGTTCAAATGGATATGCATTCCGGGGCAGCGTTTTTTCAATCGCTCGACATCCTCGGCAATAATACCCACCGGCAAGCGAAATGCCGGGATGCCCCAGATCATCATGCCACCCATCCGATCGGTCATTTCGTAAACGTGTACGGTGAAACCGGCGTCGGCCAGTTGTTGCGCCGCCGCGAGTCCGGCCGGGCCAGCGCCGACGATTGCAACCGATTCGCTACGAGTTACGGCGGTTGGTTTCGGCTTCCAACTTGCACCGAGCTTGTCCATCACGAAGCGTTTCAGATTACGGATCTGTAATGGCCCATCGCTGTCCGTGCGCCGGCAGGCTGGCTCGCAAGGTGCATCGCAAACACGCCCGCAGATCGAGCTGAACGGATTGGTTGCGGTAATCGCCTCGAAAGCCTCATCGAACTTGCCCTCCCAGATGTAACCGATATAAGAAGGCGCATCGGTACCGATGGGACAGGCTACCTGGCACGGTGCTGGTACGTAGTGCACCTGCGCGGTGTGATCCTCGTACTCAGGGGGCGCCTCGGGTATCAGGATTCGGTTGATATCGTAAACCGCCATCAGGCGATCCTCACGTCTAATTCAGTATTGCCTTTGCGGTATTCGAGAGCGTACTCGAGCCCGGTAATGCGTGCCGCCTCGGGAGTGACAGCCACCAGGTCGTCGCGATTCAGGCCAGACACACTGCTGTGTCCGAGTGCATCGGTAATCGCCGCGATTTGCCAGCGCACACTTTCGAGGAAACGATGAATGTTCTGTGCCTCCAGCTCGGGATCGTAACGCGCTTCGTGCTCCGGATCCTGCGTCGCAATACCGGTGACGCACTGGCCGACATGGCACTGCATGCAGGCGATACAACCACCGGCTATAATGGTCGAGGTGCCGAAACCGACGGCATCCGCACCCAGCGCCAGTGCTTTCACCGCATCGACGCCGTCGCGAATTCCGCCCATTAACACCAGTTGAATATCCTGTCGCCGACCAATGCTTTCCAACGCATCGATAGCCTCGATAATAGCCGACAGGGTCGGCGTGCCGACGTGGTCGATCACCTCCGAACTGCCGGCACCGGTCGAGCCCTGCATGCCATCGAGTTCGATAAAGTCGAAGCCGTCCTTGACCGCTATCTTGATGTCGTCGCGCACCCTGCCGGCGCCAAGTTTTACGCTCACCGGCAGGCGATAGCCGGTGGCTTCACGCAATTCCTCAACCTTGATGACGAGGTCGTCGGCACCCAGGATATCCGGGTGACGTGACGGTGATCGAAGATCGATGCCGTGCGGAATGCCACGGATACGGGCCAGCTCCGGGGTGACTTTTTTGGCCATCAACTGTCCGCCAAGCCCCGGTTTCGCACCCTGCGAAATATAAATCTCCAGCCCGTCGGCGCGATTCATGTCGTGAATGTTCCAACCGAGCCGACCCCCCAGCATCTGGAAAATAAGCTGTTTGGCGGCACCGCGTTGCGCATCGCTCATACCACCCTCGCCGGTGTTCTCGGCGATGCCCGACAGGCTCGATGCAAGCCCAACGGCGCGCTTGGTCGATGCGCTGAGCGCTCCATAACTCATCGGTGCGATCATAACCGGCATGCTCAGCTTCAACGGGTTGGCACCGTTGATCCCGCCGAGCTCGGTATACATCTCGATTTTTGAAACGACATCAACATCCCCTCCGGCATTGGCCAGATCTTTTTTAAAGGCCAGGTCGGACAGATGTGGCAGCGCCCGTGAACCGCCATAGCCGCGAATTCGATACCGACCAATCTGCGATTTGATATGCAAATCTTCCTGAACCTTGGGATTCCAGTAATCGGAATCGCCCGAAAAAGTAAAAAAAGGAATGCTGCGCATTTGCCGCTCGCTACTACCGTATCGTAGTTTTTTACCGGCATTGACAATTTTTTGAAAACTGCCATTGAAAGGGATTTCGTAACGGTCGAGAAATTTCCGGATGTCGTCAATTTCAGCGGAATCGGTGTCGGTCAGTTTCGCATCCGAACCCAGGTTCCCGACCTTGCCGGCGACAAAGATATCGCCGCTGGTCATGTCCTCGCCCACGCGCTCGCCCGAGTCACCGAGGATGATAATACGGCCACCGTACATCATGTAACCGGCCATAAAATTGGCATTTCCGGCACAACACAATGTACCCGCTTTCATCACCTGGCCTGCACGCGAACCCATGTTGCCGCGCACGACGATCTCGGCACCACGGATGGCAACACCGGGGATCGCCCCCGCATTACCACCCACTACCACCGAACCGCTGTACATATTATCGCCGAGACCCCAACCGACGTTGTGCTCAACCTCGAAGCGAGCCTGGTCGGACAATCCGGCGCAGAAATAACCAGCCGAACCACGCACCTGTACGGAAACCGGATGGATTAGGCCGACACCGATATGGTGGCGTGCGTCGGGATTCAGAATTTCAATATCATCGCCGGCGGCACCGGACTCGCGGATACGCTCGTTGGCATCTCGAACTGAAAGTCTGGCTAAATCTAACGTGACCATGTGTTATAGGTTCCCGGCGGTGGTTCCATCGTGTCGAGCGCCTGCCCCGGAAATAAACGATTGAGCGAAACCTCCTCGGAGGCAATCGCTACCAGCTCGTCGGTTTCGTACATGATCATCGGTTTAGCCGCCAGATGATCCTTGGCATAGCCGATCTCGTCTCTGGTTGAAACCAGGAAGGAGAAGGTGCCGTCCATATCGTCGATCGAGGTTTTAAGTGCCTGCCTGAGCGCCACCCCCTGGGCGAGCTTGTCAGCCAGGTAAACCGCGATCAACTCGCTGTCGTTGTCGGTAGTGAACTGGAAGTCGCGCTGCTCGAGACGCCTGCGCATTTTCCAGTAATTGGTGATCTGACCATTGTGCACGATTGCCACGTCGGAGAAGCCAGTGGCCCAGAAAGGATGGGAAGCCTCGGGTTTGACGTCGGATTCGGTGGCCAGGCGCACGTGGCCGAGGCCGTGCGTACCCTCGAATTTGGAAACGTGATAACGATCGTCGACATCGTGCGCGCTGCCAACATCCTTGACAATTTCCAGGCTGGTGCCGATCGAAATGACCTTGGCGTTATGCTCCATGGCGTAGGAAAAGTGCTGCAAATTGCCGGTAAAGCGCACGCTTACCCGGTAGTTGTTGCCGATTATCTCGTCTTCGAGCAACTCGGCTTTCTGTTTGGCCAGTTCTGATCGAATCCGCTCTACTGCCGACTCGGCATCGTCACCCTCACCGATAAAGAACCGTAGCCTTAGCTGATCCTCGTGTGCCTTCTCATACAGTGCAAAGCCGGTGGAGTCCGGCCCACGGTGCTGGCAACCGTCGAGCATATTGATCAAGGCCTTGCCAGTATCCTGCCCGGGCGAATTTTTGTACATGATTCCAGCGATTCCGCACATCTTACAGTCCCCCGGGGATTAACACTCATTCAAATGTGATCGTAGAGCCTACTTGAGGCTAGATTGCCTGTCAACTGTTGTGAAATATTGTTTCCTGACAGGAAACAAGACGATTCTTACGAACCGGAAGATTGCGAGACGATGATGGACAGGTAACGGCAAGGTAGTTCGAGTATTTCGTCGGGCCCATGCGATGCCTCGGCGTCAAAAAATAATGAATCACCGGGTTCCAGCGTATAGATTATATTGGCATGGCGGTAGGTCACCCTGCCTTCCAGCATGTATATAAATTCGGTACCCGCGTGCTGGAATACCGGGAATACTTCTGACTTGTCGGATATCGTAATCAGGTAGGGCTCGATCGTGTAGGGTTTACCGATCGTGTGCCCGAGCAACTGGTACTGGTGGCCAGCATGCGAACCTCGGCGCTCGATGGGCAGGCCTTCCCCGGCCTTGATGTTGGTCACATCACGTTGTTCTTCATAACCGCGAAACAGGGAAGTCACCGGTACATGTAATGCATTGGCGAGCGCGTTCAGGGTTGCGAGCGAAGGCGAGGTCAGACCATTTTCAATTTTCGATAACATACCCGACGACAGTTTTGCCTGCTTGGCGACATTGGCGACCGTCATATTCAGGCGCTTGCGCAGGGTACGCACCTGTCTGCCTATAGCAACTTCGAGCGCTTTTACCGAAAGTGCGTCATTCACCAGCGAATGACCAGTTTCGTCGCCCTCGCGGTCGGGTGTCTCGGGTATATCCATGCTCGCCTGATTTAAATTCTGCGGAATCGCAGCATAACAAACATTGAATCTAGAGCATAAGTCCTGGAGTATTAATTTTATTACTCTGGGGCCGGAGGTAGGATTTTGTTAGAAATTGGATTGCAAAAAGTGCAAAAGGGATCGGCGGAGATGACAGGAGTTACTCAGGTACTTCGATCCTGTTCAATCGACAGGCCTGTTGCAGGGTATTGTGTAACAGGCAGGCGATAGTCATGGGGCCGACGCCCCCGGGCACTGGCGTGATCGCGCCTGCGACCGCGCTCGCGGTTTCGAATTCCACATCACCAACCAGCCTCGTGCCGCCATCTTCCTTTTCTATGCGGTTGATACCGACATCGATTACCGTGGCGCCCGGCTTGATCCAGTCGCCCTTAACCATTTCGGGCCGACCAACTGCTGCGATGACGATATCGGCTTCACGGCATTCCGCGGGCAAATCCCGCGTGCGTGAATGCGCAATCGTTACGGTACAACTTTCTTTCAGTAACAACGCGGCCATCGGCTTGCCGACGATATTGGATCGGCCCACGACGATAGCCTTCATACCTGATAAGTCTCCCAGATGATGTTTCAACATCATCATCGATCCAAGGGGGGTACAGGGCACAATACCGTCGGCACCTGTCGCCAACTTGCCGACGTTGGAAAGATGGAACCCATCGACGTCTTTTTCTGCCGCAACCGAATTGATTACCAAACCCTCGTCGATATGTTCGGGTAGCGGCAACTGCACCAGGATTCCGTGCACGTCCGGGTCGTTATTCAGTTGATCGATCAGGTTAAGCAAATCTGGCTGGCTGGTTTCAGCCGCAAGCTTATGCTCGTAGGAATTCATTCCGGCTTCCGCGGTTTGCTTACCCTTGCTGCGCACGTAGACCTGGCTGGCCGGATCTTCTCCAACCAGTACCACCGCGAGCCCCGGAGTCAGGGAATGATTTTGCTTTAGCAGTGCAACCTTTCGAGCGATTTCGCTCCTGAGATTTGCAGAAAAAACCTTTCCGTCGATTATTGTACTCAATGTTCTACACGGCCTCTTTATGTTGTACGTGCATTGTCCCGCAGCGTATGGCTGTTGGCAAAATTTAAATAAAAAAAGGCCCCACCATTTAGACCGATGGGCCCTTGTCAAATCCCGAAGGGTTTTAGACCTGCTTACTTGTGCCTGTCTTCGTGCTCATTTTCATCTTTCATTACATAGTACACAGAGTACCACGCAAAAAATGACCGCTAATCAGAAGAACAGGTCAGTTCCAGCACGATGACGATCGCACCCTTGAACTGGCCCATGAATGTGATAGTCGGGATGCCATCGGAAAAAGGAGGGTAACCGTCCAGAAAAATACCGGCGAACACTACTCCGAGTATACCGCAAACACCGTGTACCGATACCTGCTGGACCGCCACCACCGTAAAACAAACATCCGCCGAGGAACCCGAAGAATCCGACGCCATCATATACAATCTAAACCTAATTGGTACATTTCTGGTACTATATAAAGCAGCACACACCACGATATTTCGCGGACTCATAGGGTGTCACTATCTGCTCCCCTCAATTGTCCAGGAAAGTGGGTTTGACAATTATGGCTTGATTCGAGCCCGAGTCCGCTCTGGGCAAAAGAAATCCCCTTTCGCCCAAAAAGCGAAAGAGGATGCTCAGGCGCGCAGCTTCGGGCGAGCGCGCTAAGGGTTACTAGGGTCCTCCCCCTTCACCATTTCCTTCAATGATTCGGCGTCGCCGAATCGCTTCACCTCTTCGTCGTAGGATCTGTTCTCCATCCTGGCCTGCATAATATGCCACACTATCCAGGCAGCAATAGCGACCCATGCCATTACCTCCTCGCTACCCACCCAGGGATAAATGGGACCCAGGTCGGCGAAGGTCGTAGTTGACCAATCAGTTACTGTAGCCATAGTTGTGTCTCCTAAGTTTCTCTAGATGAATTAATTGCCAATCGCTTCGCGCTCGGCATCGATGATGGCCTGTTCCTCGGCGAGGATATCGCTCGATGCGGCCGCATCCAGACCCATGATCTCGACCTCCTTGGGAATGCGCAGCAGACCGAATGAGTTCAGGATCTTGGCCGTGATCCAGCCGGGCAGAAATCCGAGTAGTCCGAACATTATGATAGCGCCGATGAGTTGTCCTATCGGGTTGATACTCGCATAGGTCGGGTCAGGCGACGAGGGGTAGCCCCACAGCACGAACCCGGCTATTACCACACCGAAGAAGCCGGCATAGCCATGTACCGCAACCGCACCCACCGCATCGTCGATCTTGAATTTACGCTCAACATAGTAGTGCAACTTGTACATGAACAACACGCCGAGACCGGCAATGACCATAGCCTGGATGGGGTGGTACAGATCGTTGCCCGCCGACGCGGCAATAATGCCAGCCAGACCCGACGAGTAGGTCCAGAAGGCATCGCCCTTGGAGACCATGTAGCCGACCAACAAGCCCCCGGAAAGCGACATCAGGAAGTTCACCGTGATGGCGCTCAGCGTGGTCGGAGCCAGGTAGATATTGGTCGCAGACCAGAATACACCGTCGCCGTTTTGCACGTCCCACATGGGTACGTTACAGGCCACGTAGAACCCCCAGAATCCGGTGTAGATTAGAAACAATCCAATGGCCACCAGCCAGGGATTTCGCGGGTTGATGTTTCTCGGTGTACCGTCAGCAGCGAACTTGCCGATTCTGGGACCCAGTACAAACAGAATTCCCAGCGCGAATCCGCCGGCGATAGCGTGGATGACACCGCTCGCGTAGGCGTCGTGATAACCCAGCTTGACCACCATCCAGCCGGCCCAGTGCCAGCCCCAGGAGGCGTCTATGACCCAGAGCACCGAGCCTATCAGGACTGCCAGGATCCAAAATCCCGAGGATTTGATGCGCTCGATGACCGAGCCGGACACGATCGATGCCGCGGTCCAGGAGAACAGCAAAAATGCCGCCCAGAACACGCCGGTAATCCTGTCGCCCATGTGCGGGCCCATTGTTTCACTCCAGGGGGTGTTAGCATCGCCAGCGCCATAGTCGATCCCGCCGCCGTTCCCCACAGCGTCACTGAGGAAGGGGCCGTTGGGCAGGGCCCAGTAAATCCACCAGCCGAAAAAGAAGAAAGTGATCGTTACCAGCGGAATGAGCATGGTGTTCTTCATCAGCGTGTGCATGTGGTTCTTGTGCCGGGAGACCCCGACTTCGTACATGCAGAAACCGATGTGTATCAAAAACATTAATACCACGGTCAACCAGTAGTAGAACTCTGTAAAAATAACTACGAGTGCAGATAATTCGTTGTCCATTTTAGCCTCCTAAAGTATCGTTTTTACGAGCACCAATTTAGAATAAATACTCGATTGTTCAAAAAATCCAATAAAAATTTAGTGAGATACAATTTCTCAATAAACTAGTTTATAACTGTACCCTTCATTGAATTTATTACCAAAGAGCCCGGTAATCACACTCGATCCGTGTGCTGCGCTTGAGATTATATCAGAATAAAACATGTACAAGCTTTCGCGTTTGTTATCAAACTTCATTCTCCCTAAATGAAACGCGACGCAATCATAACCAAATTAAACTCTACTGGCTACGATCTTGTCTTAATTTGGTTTTAATTGGTACTTTCCTGGTACAAAAAAGCGAAAAACTCAACAAAATCCTGTCGAAAATAGATCGGATCGCGAAAATTTCGTGCGCTCCCTGTCCCTGTACCTGTTGATCATCGATCTTTAAGTAAATTTCTCGTAAGCATTTCGAAGATCAACCATCGGGTGGCCTTTGGCCATCTGAAACTTCACTAGCAGTTCGCGTGCGATCATGTCGCGGTCCTGCTGGTTATCCGGCAATTTGATGTTTTCCGGAATCGTCACCCAGCCGTTGATATTCCGATCAAATACCGCGGGTTTACCCTCTTCATAACCCATGTGGACATCTTCGAGCCAGTTCAGGTCTTTCCAGCCCATGACTTCCATGTATTTCTTCAGAAACGGAGTGCAGCGCTCCATATCGGGCACCAGGTTAACATCGTAACGATAGCCAATGTGCTGACCGATTATCTTTTCACGTTCGCTATCGACACCATCGCCTTCGAGGAATTGATCGATATCCTGTTTAGCTTTTTTTGCAGCCACCTCGTCCTCCTTAGAAACGCGTCATGTCGGGTCGACCGACCGTGTGTTGAGTACCTGCCATTGGCACCTGCGCACAGGCAGATGCTTCCATGGTCAGGGCCGCCAGATCTTCCGGCTCCAGTGAATGGATGTTGGTCTTGCCGCAAGCACGGGCAAACAGCTGCGCTTCGATCGTCAAGGTATGCAGAAAGTTGTATACCCGTATTGCCGCAGCGTCCGGGTCGAGGCGCTGACGTAAAACCGGATCCTGCGTGGCAATACCTACCGGACAACGGCCAGTATGACAGTGATAGCAGTACCCGACTTCGACGCCCATTTCATTCTCAAAGTCTGCCTCGGGGATATCCTTGTTACAGTTCAATGCAATCAGGGCCGAATGACCGATCGCTACCGCGTCCGCACCCAGCGCAATAGCCTTTGCTACATCGGCACCGTTACGGATACCACCCGCGTAAATCAGCGTAATTTCTCCAGATTTGTCGACATCATCGAGTGCCTGACGAGCCTGTCGAATCGCCGCGATTCCTGGTACACCGGTTTCTTCAGTGGCAAGGTGGGGCCCGGCACCGGTACCACCCTCCATGCCATCGATATAGATCGAATCAGGACCGGTCTTGGCTGCCATGCGCACGTCGTCGTAGACACGCGCCGCGCCCAGCTTTAACTGAATCGGAATTTGACCATCGGTGGCTTCACGGACTTCCTGAATCTTCAGTGCCAGATCGTCCGGACCCATCCAGTCTGGATGGCGCGCGGGAGAACGCTGGTCGATACCGGCGGGCAGTGAGCGCATTTCAGCCACCTGGTCGGTAACTTTCTGCCCCATCAAGTGACCGCCGAGACCCACTTTACAGCCCTGTCCAATAAAGAACTCAACCGCATCCGCAAGACGCAGGTGATGCGGATTGAAACCGTAACGCGATTGAATACATTGATAAAACCACTTGCTTGAATACCGGCGTTCATCCGGAATCATACCGCCTTCGCCCGAACAGGTTGCGGTGCCCGCCATGGTGGCGCCACGCGCCAGCGCTGTTTTCGCCTCGTAGCTCAGCGCGCCGAAACTCATACCGGTAATATACACCGGTATATCGAGTTCCAGCGGCTTTTTGGCATTAGGGCCAATGATGGTTTTGGTCAGGCACTTTTCACGATAGCCTTCGATTACAAAACGCGTCAGCGTACCCGGCATAAAGGTCAGGTCGTCCCAGGTCGGTATCTTCTTGAACAGGGAAAAACCGCGCATACGGTAGCGGCCGAGTTCCGCCTTGATGTGGATATCGTTCATCACCTCGGGCGGAAAGATGAAGCTGCTGCCCAGGTGATAGGGGTCTTTCTTGCTTCGATCAGACATATTTAATCTCCAGATACTCCAACATTCTTAAAGCACTAGTTTCTTTTCGCTGGGTTCAAGATTGTCGTAGTTCCACAACTGCTTGCCCGAAGTTAACTTGACCATTTTTTCTACACCATTGGGTGCTGCCATGCCGTAAAGTTCGAGCTTTCCGTGTAAATAGCGCAGGTCCAGATCGGTCATATCGGTTTCAACACAGTCAACACCGAGGCTGGCAATGTTCCCTGCTACATAAATCACACCGTCGTACATGGAATCGCCGAGGTTATCGCCGGCATCACCGAGGATAATCATTCGACCGCGTTGCATCATGAATCCGGTGAAGGCTCCGACGCTGCCGCCAACGATGATGGTGCCACCTTTCTGGTCGATACCAACTCGTCCTCCGGCCTGCCCCTTACAGACCAGGTCGCCGCCGCGTATCGCCGCGCCGAATAGTGAACCCGCGTTCTTCTCGATCACCACGGTTCCAGCCATCATATTTTCGGCACAGGACCAACCAACACGGCCACTGATATGAATATTGGCGCCATCGTTTAAACCGCAGCCGAAGTAACCCAGGCTACCCTCAAAATTAAGATTCAATCGATTCAGGATTCCAACACCCAGGGAGTGCTTGGCGCGAGGATTTTTGACTGTAATGGTGCCGTGACCCGATTTCATCAACTCACGGATCTTCAGGTTGATTTCAGAAATCTCCATATCCGCTGCGTCAAATTCAGACGACTTGTCGAAGTCGACCGCGTAAGACCAGGGATAGGTGAAATTCTCTTCCTCGGTGGGCGAAAAAAAACGCTGCTGGGTGCGACCAGTCAGCTGCTCTTCATGCAACCCCATATCATGGGAAGTGGTTACGCTGCCCATACTTTTACCTCCCCCTGATAAGGATCCCAGGTATCTATTTCACGCGGGAAAATACTGCGAATGGCGACTTCTTCCGACGCAAGACCGACAAATTCGTCGCTCTCGTATAGCACCATCGGCTTAGCCCCCATCACGTCCTTGGCCATGCCGAGTTGATTACCGGTTGCCACCAGGTAAGTAAATACGCCGTCGAGCTCATCGATGGAACGTGCCATGGCCGATTCGAGTTCGTCCCCCTGATCTATACGATTAGCGATATAAACCGCGATCAGTTCCGAGTCGCAATCAGACATAAACCGGTGCCCACGACGCTCAAGATCACGGCGATTTGTCCAGTAGTTGGTCAACTGACCATTGTGAACCACCGATACATCGTTAAACGGATAGGCCCAGTACGGATGCGCGGACCGAATATCGACGTCAGACTCAGTAGCCATACGCGTATGCCCGATAGCATGCGTACCGACAAATCCGTTCAGACCGTATTGCCCGGAAACCTCGGACGCGTCACCCAGGTCCTTGATCAATTCGAGCGCGGTGCCAACGGACAGAATTTCAACTCCGTCGAGGTCCTCGATGTAATCGATCAGTCGTTTCAAATCACCGTCAAACTTAAACTGGTAACGAAATGCATACTCGGTGGCCTCTTCGCGTTCGGTGACCTCTGCGCCCATTTCCTTGAGGCGTGCTTCGACCGCTGCCTTGCGCTCGACAACCCGGCGATGAATATCGAAACCGGTACTCATTTCTTCCTGTTCAGCCACTTTGAAGCGCAAAACCTGCAGACCTTTGTGGGCTTTACCATAGAGTGCGAAACCGGTCGAGTCTGGCCCACGATGTTTCAGTGCCTGAAGCATCTGGGTCATTTCACTACCGATATCACTGCTTGCACCACCTTTCCAGATTAGCCCAGCAATACCACACATAAGAAGTTCCTCTTAAAAATAGCTACTACCGCTCTCGCGACAGTTGAACAAACTGAAAATACGGCCCTGTTACAGAACTGATACTCAATAAAATCGGGTTAGGGCAGACAGTCGAGATAAGTCTCCACATCCCAATCGGTGACGGTGTGGTTGAATCTCTCCCACTCGTCGCGCTTGTAATGTTCGAATACCCTGTACATCTCACCCGGCATCGATGATTTAATGACCTCGTCATTACGCAATGCCTCTAACGCCTCGCCCAGTGACATCGGTAATTTCTTGACTTTTTTACCGGCGTCGATCGCCTCGTAAATATTGCGCTCTTCGGCTTCGCCCGGATCCAGGTTGTTATCAATGCCATCGTCGAAAGCCTTCAGCAGGGCTGAACCCATCAGATAAGGATTCACCATCGAGTCGACTGAGCGATATTCGAAACGACCTGGAGCCGATACGCGCAACGCGCAGGTACGGTTCTGGTAACCCCAGTCGGCAAAAATTGGCGCCCAGAAACCGGTATCCCAGAGACGACGATAGGAATTGACTGTCGACGAACCGATAGAAGTCAGCGCACCGAGGTGTTTGATTACGCCACCTATTGATTGCAGACCGATCGGGCCGGGTGCACGCTCATCGATCTTGGGATCTGGCATAAACGTATTCTCCCCACCTACCCGGTAGGTAAATGCGCCGTCCATACCAGCCAGTGAGTCAAATCCAAGCTTATTGACTACATCCTCACCGCCACGCCAGAGAGACATATTGTGGTGACATCCCGATGCCGATACACCCATGAATGGTTTCGACATGAAACAGGCGATCAGATTATCCTCGCGCGCTACCTGGGCACATATCTGGCGATAAGTCGTTAAACGATCTGCGTTACGCAGCACATCGTCAAACTGGGTATTCAATTCGAGCTGCCCCGGCGCGTCTTCGTGATCACCCTGGATAATATCGAGGCCCATTTGCTGCGAATACTCGATCACCTTCATGAATGTCGGGCGCAACTCTTCAAACTGATCGATGTGATAACAGTTCGGCTTTGTCACACCACCGTTGGGCTTGCCATCATCACCGCGTTTCAGCCACATCATTTCGGGCTCGGTGCCACAACGCATCTCGAGGCCGTGTTTGCCCTGAAATTCGTTGTGGATTCGGCGCAAGTTACCGCGACAATCAGAACTCAAGGCACCGCCTGGATTATCGAGTTCCTCTCGATTGCGAAACAGGGTACAAAACACGCGACCCACGCGCTTGTCCCAGGGCAATTGGCAAAAAGTTTCGGGGTCAGGGATACCGATCAGCTCCCAGGATTCAGGGCCGTATCCTATGTAATTTCCATGGCGGTCGACGTACAGATTTGCGGTCGATCCGTAAACCAGCTGAAACCCTTTTTCAGAAAGGCGCTCCCAATGCGCCGCCGGGATACCCTTACCGACAATACGCCCGGTGACCGAAATAAACTGGTAGTAGATGTAGTCGACACCGGTTTCTTTTATTTTTTCGGCGACCTGCTTGACCAGCTCAGCCCGGCCCGGTGCTTCAACATGTTGTTGTAAATCAGTCATTAATACTCTCCAATTGGTTTTTAATTATTGGTTTTTTCTGCTCTTTACAGATTGAAACTAATCCACCCGATTTGACAGAAAGGCGACACCTTTGTATGTAAATCATGGCTACCAGCGGTTTATCGATTAGATTTTAGTATTATTAGTAGTGCCATCTCTCTCCCGGAAACTGATCGTAATGTTATACCCATGTAACGACCTATTACAAGACTTTCCGTCAATTTTTTGTACAATTATCTAATAAAATTAACAAATGACTGAACCAATTCACGGATATGCTCATTAATGACCATAAAACAGTCGGCAGGTTTTCGCATATCGGCCTTCACACGAGTATTCCATATTTTTTATGGTTTGACTAAATTTATATTAAATTCAATTACCTATTTGATAAATATGATCTAATTTTCGAATTATCGACATTAACCTGTTGGCAACTAAAGATTCATCCCAAAGGAACAGCCTGCTAGCCAATTCAGAAGATAATTAATACCTCATTGCCGGCAAAGCGCTTGATTTAGATGATTTTATAGCGCAATATTATACCAATTTATAGTACCAGTATAAGAATTCTGGATACGAGGCGATAGCTAATGGATACTACCGAAAGTCAAGACTCTGGATTACCCGGCGCGGGTACTGGCAGAATGGACAAAGGCGCTAAGACCAGGCTCGGTGCAACTACCGGCAGTGTAGTTTCGCAATTACGCAACATGATTCTTGACGGACATTACTCGCACGAGGAGCGATTACCCGCTGAACGGAACCTGGCCGAGGAATTCGAGGTATCGCGAGGCACAATCAGGACCGCATTAGAAAATCTGGAACAGCAAAATCTGGTTACACGTAAAATTGGTAGCGGGACCTATGTGACACACCGCGAACTCAGCAACCAACACGATATCTCGAGCATTACCAGCCCGTTGGAGATGGTCGAAGTTCGCATAGCGATAGAACCGCAAATGGTACGCCTGGCGATCACTAATGCCAGCCACCAGGATCTCGAGGAATTGCATAAAACCTTACGACAGTGTGAGGAATGTGGTGGTGACGCGGAAAAATTCGCGCGGGCCGATACTGCTTTTCACATGGCGCTTGCACAATGTTCCAAAAATAAATTGATGTACTGGGTATACGAACGTATTAGCGAAGTACGGCGATACTCGCAGTGGAGGACGATGAAGACCAGGCTGCTAACCCCCGATCGTATTAACTACTACAATGGCCAGCACCGTGCCCTGTATGAGGCCATCGCCGCGCGTGATGCCAATGTCGCGGTTGGCGTTATCAAGGATCACCTTTTCGGGGTGCAGGGCGATTTACTCGATACTTGACGGCCTTATCAAAATGAATGCCCCAATATTTAATCCCGCCATAAGAGTGCTCCAGCCCGGGTTGAACGCTTTACCGCCCGACACCGAGCGATTTCTGGTAAAAGCAAACGGCTCTCTCGCCATCAATCTCAGGGCTGGTGACGAAATCGAGCTGGTTAATCCGGAAGGACTACAGGTTTGCGAGATCAGTGTATTCGATAGCCGGGGTAAAAGTGATATGCAATGTATCGGGGTACAGGCTAACGGTACAGCCGAGGGCTTAAAAAAAATTCTGGCCGCCAACAACGGAAGCGCGAGTAATTTGGCGCAGATACTTAAATCCCGAAACCTGGCGATAGACAAAGCGCAGAGTACCTGTATTTTTGGAATGTAGTCACTAGCCGGTGACTCGCAGCGGTTTACCGCTACCGAGGTTTTAAGCTGCATCGTAGCCGCGCCGGGCGAGGACATGCTGGCCGATCAGCAAAATACGACCACCAATATAGTCGTCTATGTTCACAGGCAACCTGTCGAATCCGAAGAACACCTGATTCAACTGCCGGATCCACTCGCCGATCCGGTGCAGGATATCCGTATAGACGCTCGTACCGCTTTCGCCTACGAGATCAGAAAAGGTGAATTTATTCAAATTATCGACGTCGAAGGGCGCGAGTGTTCTGATTTTCAATGTTTCGATTCCGCCAGGCTGGAAAAAGGTATCGAACGCTGTCTTGATGCCACCACAACGCGGCACGCGCTTGGAGCGGCCTATCCTACCCCCGGTTTGTTGTCCAAGTTTTATGACCAGGACTTTGAGCCACTAATCGAAGTGATTCAGGATACCTGCGGGCGCCACGACAGCTTCGGTACTGCCTGTACCGCGAAGTACTACGAGGACATGGGTTACCCGGGACATGTTAATTGCTCTGACAACTTCAATCTTGCACTTGCGCCATACGGGGTCAAATCACGACGCGGCTGGATGGCAATAAACCTTTTTTTTAATACCAACATCGATGAATCTAACCAGATGTATTTCGACGAACCCTGGTCGCGACCCGGTGACTATGTACTGATGCGTGCTTTGAAGGATATGGTATGTGTATCCTCGGCCTGTCCCTGCGATATCGATGCTGCCAACGGCTGGAACCCGACCGATATTCATTTACGAATCTACCCGGCGAAGAACTCATTTAACAAAGCGACGGCCTATCGAATGACTACTGATGCAGAAAAAGAAATGACCCGGGAGACCGGATTCCATGCCAGGACTTCCGGGCACACACGCAATTTTACCGAATACGCCGGCTACTGGCTTGCCAATAACTACACCAAACACGGGGTCATCGATGAATACTGGGCCTGCCGCGAAGGCGCTGTGGTGATCGACCTGTCGCCGTTGCGCAAATACGAAGTTACCGGACCCGATGCCGAACGATTGATGCAAACCTGCGTCACGCGGGATATTCGACGATTGACCCCCGGACAGGTTGTCTATACCGCGATGTGTTATGAGAATGGCGGCATGATCGATGACGGTACTGTTTTCCGTCTCGGCCAGAATAATTTTCGTTGGATAGGAGGTTGCGATGAGAGTGGTATCTGGCTACGCGATCAGGCTCAAAAACTGGGCTTACAGGCCTGGGTACGAAATTCAACCGACCAGCTACACAACCTGCAAGTTCAGGGACCGAAAAGTCGTGACATATTAAAACAACTGGTCTGGACCCGACCCGACCAGGCGACTGTCGAGGAACTCGGGTGGTTCCGTTTTTCGATTGCCAGGATCGGCGATGAGCTTGGAATCCCGATTCTGGTTTCGCGTACCGGTTATACCGGTGAACTGGGTTTCGAGGTCTTTTGCCACCCCAAGGATGCCCCCGCGGTCTGGGACGCAATCTGGCAGGCAGGAAAATCCTACGGCCTCACGCCGATGGGCCTGGAGGCACTCGATATGTTGCGAATTGAAGCCGGGTTAATTTTTGCCGGTTACGAATTCAGCGACCAGACCGACCCTTTCGAAGCGGGCATCCCTTTCACTGTGCCGTTGAAAACCAAGCAGGATGATTTTATCGGACGCGATGCCTTGATCAAACGCCAGCAGAATCCACTGCGTGTACTGGTCGGACTCGAGCTGAGTGGCGATGAGGTGGCTGCAAACGGTGACTGCGTGAATATCGGTCGCAACCAGGTCGGTAAAATCACCAGCGCGGTACGCTCGCCAATATTGGCTAAGAATTTTGCCTTGTGCCGGATGTCGGTCGAATACAGTGAAAATGGTACCGAGGTAGAGGTTGGCAAGCTCGATGGCAAACAAAAGCGCCTACCCGCTAAAGTCGTGCCCTTCCCCTTCTACGACCCGACCAAGTCGAGAGTGCGCGATGTTGCGCCGCCGGAAAAATCGTAGTTTTCATTCAAGCCCCTGTCATTCCCGCGAACCCTCCGTCATTCCCGCGAAAGCGGGAATCTAAATACAACATCTTTGAAGATTCCGGGACGCCGGACCGCTGTTTTCGCAGGAATGACAGGAATGTTGTGTTGTAAATTTCCGCTGCGCCGGGCCGCCGCTTTCGCGGAAATCACGGCTAGGCTAAACGTTAACGAATAGACAGGTTCTTAACGCGCCTTAGCGAATAATAAAACAGTTGGCCTCGGCATTGTTCGCAATCTTGCGTGACACGCTGCCCATCAGTGTTTCCTTAACCTTACCCAGGCCACGTGTTCCGACGACAATGGTATCGATATTTCTGCGTTTAGCGAAACCTATGACACTGGATGCCGGATCGCCACTGCCAATCGCGGTTTGAATTTTTTTTGCACCATCTTTTTTGGCGAGATCCTCGGCCTCTTGCAATATGGTTTCAGCTACCTGGCGCATAATGTTCTCGCGCGTATTGGCGAATTCCTCCAGTTCCGGCGCTTTCTTCATCAAGGTAGGTAATTGCATATCCCTGATAACGTGCAAAATCAACAAATCAGCTTCGTGACAAGCTGCCATGTGCGCGGCCATAGATACCGCTCGATTCGACGCAGCCGACGCATCGGTTGCCACCAGAATTTTATTGATCATCTAGGTTAAATTCCAAGTTATTTAGAATATGCGTATTTAAGCCTAATATTATTCATAACTGCAAGAGCAGATATCGGGGTCAGATCACAATTAGTATTTATTTCCCTGGAATGTTGATCTGCCACAGCAAAGCAATTGTAACAAGTGGAGTTGACCGGGCACTCACGAATTATCTATTGGAGAGCCCGGAAAAAGAGGGTGGATTTAACTTATTCCTAACATTTGTTTTCTTGTGTTTGCCCAGGTTCGTAAAATTTGATCGACTGCGAGCCCTATAAAGGTAACACAGAGTCCCAGGGTAATTCCGATACCGGTTCCCCGCGGATCCGATATAGCCTTCAAAATAAGCTGCCCTAAATCGGTGGTACCAATAAAGGCTCCAATAATCACCATGAACAGCGCAAATATCACAGTTTGATTCAATCCCAGCATGATGTGCGGAAAAGCGAGAGGCAATTCAATCGAAATCCATCGTTGAAAACGCGAAACACCCATCATCGAACCTGCATCTTGCAAAACAGCCGGTACATTACGAAGACCTTCCACGGTATAACGAGTCGCAGGAACCAATGCATAAACCACGGCGGCGATAATCACCGAGGTATCGGTAATACCAAATAGCATAATCACCGGAATCAGGTATATGAAGGATGGGAGGGTCTGGAAAAAATCACAAATCAGCAAGATCACTTTACTGGCAAACGAGTTTTGTGCGCACAAAGAGCCGACGACCATGCCAATGGATGCCGAAACGATGACTGAAAAAGAAGTTATCCCATATCCAGTCAACCGCCGCCTGCCAAAAAGGCGACGTGGTAATGCCCTTGTTATGTGGGACGATATACAAATAATTGAAGCCATCCTCAAACAGGAATTTGCCAATGAAGGCCATGACCGAACCGACCAGGAATATAGCAACACAATGTAACGAATATTAGTGTGCATTTCGAACCTATTTAAACCAATTCGTAGCGACTCGGAACAGTCCCAGCGGGTCATGGTAACGATAATATAAATGGAAATAAAAATAGCATTATTGTTATCGACATAGTGTTATTCTCGCTCAAATTCCTGATTTATACTATGTAGAAACCTCTGTAACGACGTGGATGAGGACCGGTGACTGAACCAGCTATGCCAGATAAGGGCGATGACCATACCGAGTTTCGTTTTTTCGACAATCGCCAGAAATACCTGCTTTTTGTTAACACCTGCTCAGAAAAATGGGTCATCGGTGAACGTATTTCGCGCGAACTCGATAACGTAATTCCTACCCCTCCTTCGATTCGCATATTCGATGCGGGGGTTGGTGATGGCACAGTTTTATCTCGCGTATGGCGCGCCATGCACCATCGTTTTCCGACCATGCCATTTTCGATTCACGGTAAAGAAGTCAGCCTCGAAGATGTGCGGCTGACTCTCGATAAGCTCCCCGATCGCCTGTACGAACATCCGGCCAGTGTCGTGGTACTCACCAACCTCTACTACGGCGAGGCACCCTGGTTAACGCCTCGTTCACCGCAGGCGGCGAAAAATATGATTTGGGAAGAGGTCGCTTTGAAGGGCAACAGCTCGCATGAATTCGAACAACAGATTGTCGGCCTGCAGGACTTTCTCTCTGAAAATTGGCAGGCGAGTGCCGGCAAGCATGGCAACCCAGTCTACGAACAGCCAGTAGCCCTTATTTTATACCGTGACGACCATCGTTTTTTGCTCGATTCGGCAATCCCTAAACGAGAATCACCGAAAGCGGATTTTGATTTGATCATCGCCTCACAACCGTACCGCGCAATCGCATCAGCCGAATCCAAGGCGCAAAACGTAGTGACTCCCCTGACTCGCGCACTGGCGCCAGGCGGTCGTTTAATTGGTATTCACTCGATGGGCAAGGACCCGGGAATGGAAATTATTGAAAGCGTCTGGCCAGGAGAAAATCCGTTTACGGTCAGCCGCCATGAAATACTGGAAGCCGTGAAATTACAGCTGGGCGACGAAGCTGGCGATTACCTGTTTTCCGCGGGCAAGAATATCGATTCGCTATTTAATTACGAGATGCACACACTGCCGAACGAAATTGGCAGCTCAATCGGTACTTCGACACTGCTCGCCGCCTGGAACGCGGCAACCTACGTTGCGCAGGTCGAGGATGACAGGCTGGAAGCTGCAATGCGCGAAGACCATTATATTTCTGCTACCCGCAGCGTACTGAAAAAACGAGGCGGCCTGTGGTTTCAAAACGAGTCTTATACCATTACACGTAAGTAGTCAGCGAGGGCCTAACAGGTCCAAATTCCTTAATCGATAACGAACAGGTAAAACGAGATGAAGGCAATAACATTAAACGATTTCGGTGGCTCCGATATGATGCGCTTCAGCGAGGTAGAGACACCCGCTCCCGATGACAACCATGTGCTGATTCGGGTCAGGGCTACCTCAGTCAATCGACCAGACGTCATTCAAAGACAAGGTAACTATCCGGCGCCACCCGGAGATTCGGAAATACTGGGGCTCGAAGTCGCTGGTATCGTTGAAACTATCGGTAAAAAGGTAAGCCGCTATGCACCGGGTGATCGGGTATTCGCGCTGATTGGTGGTGGTGGTTATGCCGAGTACGCCCTTGCGCTTGAATCGCATACCATGCCAATCCCTGACTCTATCAACTTTGAGCAAGCTGCCTGTATCTGCGAAACTTATATAACCGCCTATCTGAACCTTTTTTTGATCGCAGAGCTACAGGGTAAACAATCGGTACTGATTCATGGCGGTGGCGGTGGCATTGCCACTGCTGCGATTCAACTATGCAAGGCACTCAGTGCAGATACTGAAATATTTGTAACCGCCTCAGCTGCCAAGATCGAACGTGTCCGACAACAGGGTGCCGACCATGTGATCGACTATCGGAGCCAGGATTTTGCCGCCGAGGTAAAACGAATTAGCGAAAAACGTGGTGTCGATGTAATTCTCGATCACATCGGTGCCAAGTATCTGGAGTCCAATTTCAATTCGCTGGCGGTCGGTGGCTGTATTATGCAAATTGGCGTCATGGGTGGCATCAAGGCAGAAATCAATTTGGCAGCGATGATGGTAAAACGCCAGCGAATTGTCGGCTCGGTGTTGCGTTCACGTCCGGTAGAAGAAAAAGCCTCGATCATCAAACAATTTGAACAAAGCGTAATACCGTTATTCGCCTCTACGACAATAGCACCTCTGATACACACGACGTTTCCATTAAGTGAGGCGGCACAAGCCCATGACCTGATGGAGCAGGGTGGGCATTTTGGCAAAATTGTACTGGTGCCGTAAGTGTTAAGGCTCTCTCATAATGATAATTCGATTTGGTATACTGTATGCCAGACACTTATATTAATGTATTATAGTCGTCTGTATACTGGTTAATTTTTACACACTATGACGGACATTTATCGTGGCATTTAAGACAATTTTGTTGCCCATTCGGGAAAGCAGCACCGCAGCTTCATTAATGGAAACATCGATTAGTATGGCGATTCGTAACGAAGGCCATCTTGATCTACTCTATGTGCCAAACGACCCCGAGAAGATGCTTCCCTTTAGCACACTTGGACTATCGGCGAACATGCGTCAAACTATAATCGAGTCTGCGGCCGCCACTGCTGCGAAGCAGGGCAAAGCTCTCAAGCAAAATTTTCTGGAATTATGTGAACGCTATAAAATAAGGGTTCAGCCCCGTGGTAGTGGAATCGGTAAACCCAGTGCAGATTTCCTGACGCGTAACGGGCGTCGAGACGACCTGATAGGCAAATATGGTCGCCTCGCCGATCTGATTATCGTACCGCAGCCGACCAGGACGAAGCCTCCCCCGGGTTCGTTCGAAGCTGCCCTGCGCGAGAGCGGTCGACCGGTACTAATGGTGCAGCGCGAGAAGGTCCTGGAGGTACCCGGCAAACGCCTGGCAGTCGGCTGGAACAGTAGCAAAGAAGCGGCGCAGGCTATATCTGCAATGCTGAACAACCTGAAAAGAGCCGATAAGGTATATGTATTGAGTTCAGAAAAACGCATGAAAGACCCGATCAATGCCGACGAGGTCTGTGTCTACCTGCGTTGCCAGGGAGTAACAGCAGAGACCTCGGTTTTTGATACTGAAGGACAATCACCAGGTGAAGCTCTACTCGCCAGGTCAGGTGACCTCGATTGTGATCGCCTGATCGTAGGCGGCTACAGCCGACCACGAATTCGTGACATAGTCCTCGGTGGCGTCACGGGTCATCTGCTCGAACACTCCATATTGCCGGTGATTTTCGTACACTAATCATCCCGGTTAAGATTCGATCTATTAGCCTAAATTTCCCATAGTATGTCGAAGTATATCTGCTGAAACAGGCCTTGCCGGCTGATTTGAAATCGCTTCTATATCCTCAAGCAGCCCGGGGGCAATAGCAAGAAAGCCTGCCCTCGTCTCTTCCTCATCGAGTTTTTGATTCATTATTTCAGAATCGACCCAGCACATTGTAGTCGCTTCCATCCGAGCATAGATTAATCCAGATTCGCGGTCCAGAAAGTTTATTTCTGGAATTTGCAGGGCGCATTTTTGCAAAAAATCCGTATTTGCTATCGAATCTCCATCTTCCTCCTGCGGATAAACATCTGCCACATTTCTGGCATTAATGTTAATCCTGGCGTATCTCACGATATTGAGCATACCCTTAAAATCCTGAATATACATTTCTCCGTTTAACCCAAATGCAATGGTTCGGGGTTTTTCCCCTTTCGCCACGCTGTTATCGAGAAATTCAAAATGCACCGTTTTATCCTTGCGCAGAGCCCAGGTGAAAAATAGAAGCGGAATACCCTTAAAGGCTTCGATATTGTGGGCCAGCAGATCGTCCACAGCCTTGTAACGTCCGACCTGTAGCCCACGAATCCATGCTCGTTCAACCGTGGCTTCAGGCGGTGTCACCATAAATGTCAGGTAAATAGTATGACCAAAACGGGTGAGCAGGTTACTGCCCTCCTCACTATCTTTACCGGATGCAAAACTATCGAATCGGAAACGATCGATCAACAGGTGAGAAACCCGACCCTGCCTGGCCTTATTGCTGATATATCGATCGAGCTTCTGGTCAATGATGGGAATTTCGTCACCCGCAAGCGTTCCGGCATATTGGTAAGCCGCGCCTAACGAATCATAATCGAGCAGATACTTACGCCAGATATCCGGGCTGATCAGCGCGAAGTCTTGCCAGTCAAGCCCCAATTTATCGGTTTGCTGGTGTTGTAGAGGCCGCATGGTACTTTTGCCTGCCGCTGATGCACCCTTAACATTAATGACAACGGGCTGCTTTTGCGGCGGTAGTAACCGGTAAGCTTCCTCGTCGGCCGCCTGCTGAATATAGGGTGAAATCATTTCACCGATAACTTCACTACCATGATCATTGCCTACCAGCCCGCAAACCAGTGAAGTCAGCAGTGTTTTGTCACCGGCTAGACGACCATGCTTGATGATTATCGCGTTGGCCACTTTTGCTAGCACGAGATACATGGAACGAGCCAAAGGGTCCTCGCTCGAGCCCACCTTTTGCTCCCAGGCGGAAAGAAAACGCTGGTGGCGCAGTTCGATGGATTCGGCTTCGCCAGTACCCGCCTTTTTTGCCCTGGTCCTGAACAGTTTTGCGAGGCCAAACGGTTTTTGACTTTTTTCAGCCGCGGCTGATTCCGGGAACAGGCTGGCAGCCAATTCACCTTCAATCATGGACTCAACCTGCGCACTCAATTCGTTGAAACGTTCGACAATTTGCGCCATATGCGGTTCGATGTATTTCCGCAATATCGAGTCGACAATATTTCGATAGTTGACACCCAGGTCTTCATATTTTGACCCATCGGAAACAAAAATATCGGCGGAAACACGGATCAACAGCTCATGAACTACCAGTCTCTCGGGGCGAAAACAAATAAGCTGCTGAATCGTGAGCCCGGTAAAATCGCTTAATTCCGTAGCAGTCTCGATACTGGTGACCACGTTATCCGGCCGAAACAGGGTCGACAGGGGTAGATATTCTAACGGTAGCGTGGATTTTATTCCGGGATTCCAGGGGCCCGTTTCGCTATCCTTTAACCCTTTTGCAGTCTTGATAATCAACCTCCTGGCCTGCCGGGTTTAGTGTCAGCTATTGCTCGAGTGGCCGTTCCTTGATGAACACTGACTCTTGCTGAATTTTCCTGTTGAGCAGGCTCGCACAAGCGTATAGGGCCTTTAACGCCGGCGTATCAACACCGGTCATTTCACCCAGTTCGATAACCACACCGAGCATGCCGTCGATCTCAAGTGGCTTTCCGGCTTCGACATCCTGCAACATCGAAGTCTTATGCTTACCGACGCCTTCGGCGCCTTCTATGCGCCTTTCAATTGTCACCCGAAACGATGCGCCCAAACGCTCTGCAATCGCTTGCGCCTCGGCCATCATTGTCCTCGCAAGTTCCCGGGTCAGCGGGTACTGGCAGATATCGACCAGGGTTGAATGACTCAGTGCGCTGATTGGATTAAAAGTTAGATTACCCCAGAGTTTCAACCAGATCTCGGACCGAATATCGGTGAGAACGCGAGACTTAAAGCCAGCTTCGGTAAATAACCCGGACACCATATTGAGCCGCTCCGATTCACTGTTATCGAGCTCACCCACCGGGAAGCGGTCACCCTCGACATGATGAATCACGCCGGGCTGTGCAATGGTTGCTGCGGGATAAGCAATACAACCGATGATTCGCTTTGGATCGATACTGTTCGCCAGTACACCACCCGGGTCGACCGTTTCCACAATACGATTCTCGTACTCACCACCATTGCCCTGAAAATACCACCAGGGAATTCCATTTTGTAAAGCGACCATCACGGTATCGGGGCCAAAAAGCGTTTTTAACTCTTCGATTACCGGCGCAATCTGATGGGATTTCAGGGCCAGCAGGACAACATCCTGCTGGCCGCACTCGGTCATGTCGCTGGTTGCAAAAACATCACGAACACAGGAGTCCTCCCCATTTTGACGCAGGGTAATACCGTTTTCCCTGATCGCGGCGAGGTGTGGTCCGCGTGCTATCAAGGAAACTTCATGCTCCTGTTCAGCGATACGAACCCCCAGGCAACCACCGATTGCCCCGGCGCCAACAACACAGACTTTCATACTAAATAACCCCAGATAAAATAATGACCCTGTCAGAGCCGGGTTTACATGCGGGTTAGTTACCTAAACGATCACCCACTTTGATTTCACTCGCGGCCGCGTATTGCGCAGCGCTGATTTTTCCTTCTCCTGTGGGGCGTACGCGCGAAATCAATACACCGGCATTGTCACCTGCCGATACTAGAATTCCGTCATCACTCGACTCCACGACGGACCCTGCCTCGCCAACAACATTATCGACTAGTCGACTGTCAAAAATCTGTAGCGTATCACCCCTCACGGTAGTCCATGCACCAGGTTGCGGGTTAGCGGCTCGAATAGTATTGTAAACCTCGGCAGCAGTTATTTTCCAGTCGATCTCGGCCTGCGCTTTTCCAAACCAGGACTCGTAACTACCCTGGTCCAGATTTTGTACCTGTTTCGGGGCAGTGCCTGCCTTGACCAGATCGAGCGACTCTATCATCGCATCGACACCCATCGGGAACAACTTGTTAAAGTAGATATCACCCAAGGTTTCATCCGGTCCGATTTCACATTCTTTCTGCATTAAAATCTGTCCTTCGTCCAGCCCTTCATTTGGCCAGAAAATGCTTAATCCAGTACGGTTCGAACCCATCGCAATCGGCCAGTTAATCGAGGATGGCCCTCGATGCATGGGTAATAGCGAGGGATGATACTGAAACGAACCCAGCCTGGGAGCATCCAGCACCGGTTGCGGTATAAACAGCAAGACATAGGCCATGATGCAAATATCCGCGTCGAAAGATTGCATCAATTCGAGCGCTTCGGGTGTTTTCCACGAGGCGGGTTGATGAACCGCGAGATCGTTTTCCAGCGCCAGTTCCTTCACCGGGTCGAGTGGCCTGCCCTCCTTATCCGGCGCTGTGCAGACAGCAACAATATTTTCCTTTCGTTCCAGCAGTCGCTCTAATACCGCTTTGCCAAACGCCTGTTGCCCATGAACTACTAATCGCATCACTATCCCCGGTTATTTATATTGCGCCAGATTCCCTGATCTCGGCTATTTCGTCAACACTATATTCAAGCACCTCCGAGAGAATTTCGTCAGTATGTTCTCCCAGCAGTGGCGAGCGGATTACTTCGACCGGGCTATCCGATAACTTGATCGGGCAGCCAACCGTTAAGTAGTTGCCACGTTCGGGATGTTCAACATCGACGATGGTTCCGGTTTCACGCAAGGACGGTTCCTCGGCCAGTTCCTTCATCGAAAGAATCGGGCCAACGGGTATATCCAGTGGATTGCATATATCCATAACCTCGTATTTGGTTTTGGTCATGGTCCACTTTTCGATCTCCGCAAACACTTCATTGAGTCGCGTCAGGCGGGCCGGTGGGGTGGCGTAATTTGCATCTTCTTTCCATTCCGGTTTACCGATTACATCACAAATTTTTTGCCAGGCCGCTGCCTGGGTAATGAAATAGGTATAGGCGTCGGGGTCACTTTCCCAGCCTTTACATTTTAATATACGCCCTGGCTGGCCGCCACCAGAATCATTACCGGCGCGCGGGGTCGCTTCCCCAAATTCGACACCTTCACCATGCTGCGAGTACTCCGTGAGCGGGCCATGATCGAGCCGCTGTTGGTCGCGTAGCTTGACTCGACATAGATTGAGCACCGAATCCTGCATCGGCGCTAACACGCGTTGCCCACGTCCGGTTTTTTCACGTTGTAGCAAGGCAGATGTGATACCCAGGGCAAGATGTACCCCTGTCCCCGAATCACCGATTTGCGCGCCGGTTACCATCGGTACGCCATCGCGAAATCCGGTAGTCGATGCCGAGCCGCCCGCACACTGCGCGACATTCTCATAAACCTTGCAGTCTTCATAGGGTCCTGGACCAAAGCCCTTTACCGAAGCCATGATCATTCCCGGGTTTAGCTCCTGTATCCGCTCCCAGCCAAAACCCATGCGGTCAAGTGCGCCCGGTGCGAAATTTTCCACCAGCACATCGCATTTTTTTACCAGGCGTTCAAGCACTAGCTTACCGGTTTCATTTTTCGAATTTAACGTCAGCGAACGCTTGTTGTGATTCAGCATGGTGAAGTACAGGCTGTCGGCACCTTCCACATCTACCAGTTGCTTTCGCGTAGCATCACCCACGCCGGGGCGCTCGACCTTAATCACGTCCGCACCCAGCCAGGCTAACAGTTGTGTACAGGTAGGCCCTGACTGGACATGCGTGAAATCCAGGATTCTAACTCCGTCGAGTGCTTTGGACATTTTTTACCTCTAATTATTTTACGGGGTGATACAATCACCTGTTGGGCCCTCACACAGGCGGCCCCGGATAATTTAACAATTATTTATACATGGTCTGTGCTTTGGTACCCGGCGCATATTCATTTGGGTCTACCCATACATTCACCACCGCGCATTTACCGGTTTTCGCAATAGCCTCGCGTGCCCTTTGCAAGGCCGGTTGAATCTCTTTGGCCTCGTGTACCTCTTCGCCATAACCACCGATCATTTCACCAAATTTGGAGAAGGGTACGTCGCCGAGCTTGTTGCCGATATCGCCACGCTCCTGACCATACTTGGCAAGCTGCCCATAGCGTATCTGGTTCATAGCCGAGTTATTGCCAATAACCGCCAGGTAGGGTGCACCAAAGCGTTGCGCAGTTTCCATATCGAACGATGTCATTCCAAAAGCGCCATCGCCATAGAGACAGATGACTTCCTTGTTCGGGTGGGCAAGTTTCGCTGCCATGGAAAAACCGGTTCCCACGCCTAGCGACCCGAGAGCGCCCGGGTCCATCCACTGCCCGGGATTTTGCGGACGAACCGCCTGCGCAGAAATGGTTACTATATCGCCGCCATCACCAATATAAATGGTATCTTCACCGAGAAATTCGTTGATTTCATAGGCCAGTCGATAAGGGTGTATAGGATTTTGATCGGTGCTAAACATCGGCATTAATTTTTCAAGCTTGGTCGCCTCAATAGCACGCAGTTCGGCCATCCATTTCTGGCGCTGTTTTTGCGCACCCCGATCGAGACGACCCGATGCTGCCTGCTCCACCGCGGCTAGAATTGCTCCGGGATCGCCCGCAAGGCCAAGGCTGATACTCCGGTTCTTACCAACGGTCGCGTAGCTCTGGTCAATCTGCACCAAAGTGGCTTCTTTAGAGATGCGCTTGCCATACCCCATCCTGAAGTCGAAAGGTGTGCCGACAATCAGGATAACATCTGCATTTTTAAATGCATCGCTGCGAGTACGATCGAAATGATGCGGATCGCCCTGCGGTAACATACCCCTGCTCGCGCCATTCATATAGGCCGGTATATCCAGCGCACGCACAAAACTGATAGCGGCTTCATGTCCTCGCGAGGCCCAGACCTGCTGCCCAAGTAATACCGCGGGCCGTTTTGCACCAGCCAGGATGTCGGCCAGTTTTTCTATATCCGCAGGATCGCCGATTGATTTAACCGAAGCTCGATATGATCCCGGTTCAGGAATTACTGCAGTTTCGATCGGAATTTCACGATCCAGGATATCTCGCGGGATCTCGAGATAGGAAGGACCATAGGCACCGTTAAAGCATTCTCGAGCTGCCATCGACACCATATCGGCAACGCGCTCGGTCGAGAATACACCCGACGCGAACTTGGTGATCGGTGTCATCATATTGACATGCGGAAGATCCTGTAAGGATCCCATTTTGTGTTGGCTCAGTGAACTCTGCCCACCGATATGTAGAATCGGGCTTTCAGAACGAAATGCGGTCGCCACGCCCGTCACCGCATTGGTGCAGCCCGGGCCGGCGGTGGTAACCACGCAACCCAGCTTACCTGTCTGGCGCGCATAACCATCTGCCGCGTGCGCTGCTGTCTGCTCGTGGCGCACATCAACTATGCGAATACCCTCATCGAGACATCCATCATAAATATCGATGATATGGCCACCACATAGCGTGAATATGGTATCTACACCCTCGCCCTTGAGTGCCTTTGCGACAAGGTGACCGCCGGATACGACTGATCCGTCTTTGGTCTTTTGCGCCAGGGTATCGTGTGCCGTATTGCTGACTACTTGTTGATTGGTTTCCATGACATTTTATCCTCTTGAATTTCTGATCGAAAGCCATCCCCCGGTATGATTAATCTATTCGAGATATTGGGCGTACTCCTCGATATGTTTGCACAGGCTGAGTGCATGATTGCGTACCAATTTTTCAACTTTGTCCGCATCCCGTTTCTCCATCGCCTTGATGATTCGGCGGTGATCTTTGACCGATCGTTCCGAGCGGTGAAGTACCAAATCCTTGAGCGCCCCGCAGCGAATCGCCCGCATCTGCAAAAACAGGCTGTCTGCCATCGTCTTGATCAGCTCGCACTGGCTCAGGCCGATTAATGTCTGATGGAACTCGACATTGGCATCGGAATACTCATTAATATGGGCACGTGCTTCCTCGTCGTCGTAGGGGTCACACAGTTTGTGCAGCCTCGCAAAGTCTTCGTCGCTCGCGCATTCGGTGGCGAGGCGCGCTGCCATGCTTTCCAGTGCCGCCATTGCATACACGACTTCGAGTACCTCTTTTTTGGTTTTATGCACCACAAAGGTTCCGCGCCGCGGAATACTCTTGACGAAGCCTTCGTGTTCGAGCAGGGATAGCGCCTCACGAACCGGGGTGCGGCTGACGCCGAGATCTTCGGCCAGCTTGCGCTCGTCCAACCGCGGAGGATCGGGTGTCGAATAAATACCCATGGTGCTGATCGCTTCGCGCAGCGCCTGGTAAACCTGGTCTTTCAGAATCCGTGTCGGCTTGAGCGGAACCACACTCACACCATTGCTTGCCCGGTCCTTGCGATCGGCGGATTTTTTCAATTCAACATCGTGCATATTTCTCTATCTCGAGCCGTCTCGGTTAAGTCTCTTGTTCCTTTTGATCGGCGTTTTTCCTGCGCTTTTTCATTTTCTGAAACACCGGCACCAGCACCAGCGCGACTGCAATCAGGATGCAGGTCAGCGAAATTGGACGTTCGATAAAAATGAGTGGATCGCCCTGGGACGAAATCAGTGACTGGCGTAGTGAACGTTCCGCCAACGGCCCGAGCACGATCGCCAGCACCGCCGGGGCGACCGGATAATCCAGCTTTCTGAGCAAATAACCGACCACGCCGAACAGGAACATCAACCAGACATCATGCATGGTTTGCGTAGGCGCATAACCGCCGACCACACAAAGGATGTAAATCGTGGGCGCCAGAATCGTAAACGGCAGGGTCAAAATTTTAACGAACAACGGAATAAATAACAGATTAATGACCAGGGTCATCAGGTTGGCGACATAGAGCGATCCAATCAGGCCCCAGACAAAGCCCGGGTGTTCGGTGAACAACAACGGCCCGGGGCGTAGCCCCCAGATGATCATGCCGCCGAGCAGTATCGCGGTCGTCGGCGAGCCCGGGATACCGAGCGTAATCATCGGCAGCATAGAGCCCGTCGAGGCCGCGTTATTGGCCGCCTCGGGCGCCGCCACGCCGGAGACATTACCCTTGCCGAAGGTATCCGGTTCCTTGGAAAAAGTTTTCGCCAGCCCATAGGACATCAGCGATGCCGGGGTCGCGCCCGCGGCCGGCAGGGTGCCGACGAAAAAACCGAGCGTCGAGCCCAGTATCGTGGTGCCGATATATTCCTTGACGTCCTTGATATCCTTGATGATTTCCTTCACCGACAATTTGACGTTGTGCACCATGACCTCGCCCTTGGTCTGCTCGAGCGTCCACAGCATTTCACCGATGCCGTAGATGCCGATCGCGAGCACGAGGAAGTTGATGCCGTGCATAAAGCCGGAAATATCGCCGAAAATCAGGCGCGGCTGGCCTGAAATGATATCGAGGCCGATCGCAGCAAGCACCAGGCCGATCAGGATCGAAAATATAGTTTTCGGAATATCGTCGCCGCCGAGACCGATGAAAGTCGCGAAGGCCAACACCATCAGTGAAAACTCTTCGGCGGGACCGAACTTGAGCGCGAATTCCGCCAGCGGCGGGGCAAACAGCGTAAACAGGATGACCGAAATGGTGCCGCCAATGAATGAAGCCATCGCCGCCGCGGTCAACGCCTTATCGGCCTTGCCCTGCACGGCCAGTGGCCGGCCGTCGAATACAGTCGCCACCGCCGTCGAGGCCCCGGGTATGCCGAGCGTAATCGAACTGATCGCGCCGCCGTACATTGCACCATAGTAAATCGCGGCGAGGAAAATGATTGCCGCCGTCGGCGGGACCAGGAAGGTGATCGGCAGCAAAATCGCAACCCCGTTGACCGAACCCAACCCCGGCAGCGCGCCCACCAGCAGGCCGAGTGTGCAGCCGAGCACGATCATGCTGAAATTAAATGGTTCCAGCGCCTGCAGCAGGCCGGTGCCGAGTAATCCAAGTGTTTCGCCCATGTCTGTATTCTCTTTTCTATCGTTAAACCTGGATTACGAATACATCAGGTCGTAAATCGGATAAAACAGCGGCTCGGTAATCGATTTCGGCAGCGGAATTTTCAACGCCCATTCGAAAAGGCAGAATATAAATACCGGAATGCCGATGGTCAGGGTGATCGTCAGCAGCCACTTATGCCGCCCGACATACTTGATATAAAACAACAGGAACAGAACCAGCGAAGCATATATTCCGATGAAGTGCGTGGCGCCCAGCAGGAACAGGATGGCGCCAGCGGAAGTGCCCACGATCACAACGGTATCGCGGGTCATATATAATTCGGTATTGCGGGACTCGGGCGTAATGCGGCGGAACCAACGGACCATCGTCCACAGGCAGCACAACAGCATTCCGCTCGATAGCCAGAAGGGCCACGCGCCTGAACCGGGGCCACGTCCATCGATCCAGCCAATATTGAGATCGGCGCTTTTGACCATCAGGGCAATCGAGCACAGCGCCAGAATAATCGCCATTGCCAATTCGGCTTGTCTAACCGTCATCGGACCCCCTCGAATCAAGCTTCGCAGCAGGTTTAGTACAGGTTGTAGGGATTTGATGCCGCCCCGAACCTGGGGCGGCATCAAACGGGAGCGATTATTCGCCCGTTAAAGCAGCGGCACCGACCGATTTGATCAGTTCTTCGTGTGCCACTATCGCGCTGGCGTGGAAATCAGCGAGGTTGTCGCCAGCGACCCATTCGGTGCAATCCAGGCCGTCATCGACGCAGAACTTCTGCCACTCATCAGACCTGTACAGAGTCTCGAACAGATTGATGTACCATTCCTGGGCTTCCTTCGACATGCCCGGAGGCCCGTTGATCGAACGCTGCATATAATACTCGATATCGACGCCCAGCTCTTTCGCGGTCGGGATATCCGGGTAGGCGGCCATGCGCTCGCCGGTGAATTGAACCAGCGGCTTGGACTTGCCTGCGCGGTAGAACTCGTTCTGTTCAGCCGGGTTGTTGACTGTCGAATCGATGTGCTTGCCGATCAGGTTCTTGGCCACGGTACCGCCACCCGGGAACGGGATGTAGGTTACCTCGTAACCAAATTCCTTTTCCATCATCGCAGTGAGGATGGAGTCTTCCTGTCCTGATCCGGTACCACCGACTTTCCAGTTCTTACCCGCAGCTTTTACCGCTTTGACATAAGAATCCAGGTCAGTGATGTTTTTCTGATCATCGTGCACCCATAACAGGAACGTGTCCAGCGCCATCCGGCCGATCGGGGTAAAGGTCTTGGGGTCGACGCCCAGGCCCTTTTGAAGGATCGGCGTGGTATAGAAGCTGTTCAGCGTAACCAGTACGACGTGGTTGTCACCGGACTTGTCCTTGAGGTAGCGCAAGGCTTCGCCGCCTGAGCCACCGGGTTTGTTTATCGGAATGAAGGGACGTGGAGACAGACCTTTCTTTTCGATCAAGCCTTGCAACAAACGCGCGATTTGATCGGCACCACCGCCGGTACCAGCCATAATAATGAACTCAACCGGTTTCTTCGGGGACCAAGCAGCTTGCGCCGTACCGGCAAACATGCCCAGGGACACGGCTGCCAGGATAACGGTGATTACTATACTCTTCAGTTTGAACAATTTCATTGAACTACTCCTTACGGTTATTTGTTGTGAATACTACGGTTTGGGAACTTGCCGTAATCCTCAGGTTCTTCGTTTTTGTCGTTCAACAGTCGGAACCATTGGACTACATGTCGTTGGAACCTTCTAACTAGATATACAATATACCAGCTACCTAGGCATGCAATATACCAGCTACAACTGTATACCACCAGAGCGCCAAGCGTAAAAAATATTCTAATTATTTAAGGTATAACTTACGAAATATGCCCCTGTCGGACTGATTACGCGTGACGCTAACTCTGGCAGCCTCGTGCTTGGCGATCGGCTTTTCCGAGCCGGAGTCGGCCTATAATCTTAAGGTGATTCGCAATCACCCCGCCGACCGCTACAAGTGGGGTGAATTCGAAGGCATCGATTCGGTCAAGGCCAAATACAGCCGAGTGCACAAAATCAAACGTACCGGCAGCATGTTCGACAACATCATTTACTTTAATATCGCGCTCGAAGAAGATATTCCTCACTGGCATTTCGAAGACGGCGTCGTGTTTTTGCCGGAGGAAATCGAAGCCTGGTGGTGTATCAACAACCGCTAACTGCGGCTGTTGTTTCGCCAAATGCACGGCGACTTGCTGACCACGCACTATTGAGAAAACCTGCAATAAGACTTAGGTCAAAATCAGGTACCCTCTATCAAGGTATATCCCGATGCGTGTAAACTAAAACATGGCTGAAGCGAATGCCCTTGTCATGAAATCGGAAAAACAGATCGTATTTTATTCGAGTAAATTACGTGTCATTCACATGGCGCTGAATATTACACTGGCACCGGTGTTACTGTACCTGTTTAAGATCTGGTCGTGGCCGCCTACTCTGCCGCATTACGTCACGTTTCTCATCACCGGGCTAATAGGCATGCGCTATGCCAAGCACCGCCTGGGGCGCCCGCGCCTGGCGCTTGACGAGGAAGGACTTTATGCCGATAAATTTTATCCGACCGAATCAATTCGAAATGTGCAAACCGTGATGCGTACCCTGAAACTCACGCTGGAGGAGAACGGTGTGATCAAAGAGGAAATTATAAACCTCGGCTGGGCCAGCAATGATGACTTCGCAACAATCGTACAACTCCTGACCGAGCGTTTCCAGCGCGAAGTCCCCGATGCCTGAAAAAGTCTATGCACTAGTTGGAGGCATAGGATGACTAGCAGCGCAGTGGTTTCATTTCTTGTTGTTATAATTGTCGCTTTATACAGGGGGTTAACGTGATATTCATAAATATCAATAATTAGTTTTTCAAATGATTGTGTCGATAACTATTTGAAATTAAATAAAAATGGTGCCCAGGGGCGGAATCAACCGGTCCGCGTTCGGCACCGACACGAGGATTTTCAGAAGAAGCGTTAACTTATATTTCTTTATATTTCTACAACTTACGGGACGTCCGTTGCGGGACTTTGCACTACGATGCATAACAATGCACAACTAATCCCCGCAAAACTCCGAACAAAATTGTCCTGGACTAAGCGTTGGTACTTGAATGATTGGGTACCAAATAAAGGTTTAGTTATCAATCAGGTGTTCGCTTAGTTCGATTCCACCCCTAGGATCAGCCATCTGCTCCCAGGCCTCGGAAGTTTTGTAGGATTTAGGCTGATAAACCGGCAAATCGTTGCAGCGCAAGCTCCTTGAGCGGGTCCAGCGGCCTGCCTTCCACATCGGGCTCGCAGTAAACCGCAACCACCTCATCCTCGGCCTTATCGAGGATGGCTGCGAGTACAGCCTGGCCATAGGCTTGTTGGCCATGCACGATTAATCTCATTGTTACCTCCTGTTTACGCACCGCACTGGGCCGTGCGCGGTGTTCGCTTAAACGGCACCTGCCTCCCTGATCTCGGCTATTTCGTCAACACTATATTCAAGCACCTCCGAGAGAATTTCGTCAGTATGTTCTCCCAGCAGTGGCGAGCGGATTACTTCGACCGGGCTATCCGATAACTTGATCGGGCAGCCAACCGTTAAGTAGTTGCCACGTTCGGGATGTTCAACATCGACGATGGTTCCGGTTTCACGCAAGGACGGTTCCTCGGCCAGTTCCTTCATCGAAAGAATCGGGCCAACGGGTATATCCAGTGGATTGCATATATCCATAACCTCGTATTTGGTTTTGGTCATGGTCCACTTTTCGATCTCCGCAAACACTTCATTGAGTCGCGTCAGGCGGGCCGGTGGGGTGGCGTAATTTGCATCTTCTTTCCATTCCGGTTTACCGATTACATCACAAATTTTTTGCCAGGCCGCTGCCTGGGTAATGAAATAGGTATAGGCGTCGGGGTCACTTTCCCAGCCTTTACATTTTAATATACGCCCTGGCTGGCCGCCACCAGAATCATTACCGGCGCGCGGGGTCGCTTCCCCAAATTCGACACCTTCACCATGCTGCGAGTACTCCGTGAGCGGGCCATGATCGAGCCGCTGTTGGTCGCGTAGCTTGACTCGACATAGATTGAGCACCGAATCCTGCATCGGCGCTAACACGCGTTGCCCACGTCCGGTTTTTTCACGTTGTAGCAAGGCAGATGTGATACCCAGGGCAAGATGTACCCCTGTCCCCGAATCACCGATTTGCGCGCCGGTTACCATCGGTACGCCATCGCGAAATCCGGTAGTCGATGCCGAGCCGCCCGCACACTGCGCGACATTCTCATAAACCTTGCAGTCTTCATAGGGTCCTGGACCAAAGCCCTTTACCGAAGCCATGATCATTCCCGGGTTTAGCTCCTGTATCCGCTCCCAGCCAAAACCCATGCGGTCAAGTGCGCCCGGTGCGAAATTTTCCACCAGCACATCGCATTTTTTTACCAGGCGTTCAAGCACTAGCTTACCGGTTTCATTTTTCGAATTTAACGTCAGCGAACGCTTGTTGTGATTCAGCATGGTGAAGTACAGGCTGTCGGCACCTTCCACATCTACCAGTTGCTTTCGCGTAGCATCACCCACGCCGGGGCGCTCGACCTTAATCACGTCCGCACCCAGCCAGGCTAACAGTTGTGTACAGGTAGGCCCTGACTGGACATGCGTGAAATCCAGGATTCTAACTCCGTCGAGTGCTTTGGACATTTTTTACCTCTAATTATTTTACGGGGTGATACAATCACCTGTTGGGCCCTCACACAGGCGGCCCCGGATAATTTAACAATTATTTATACATGGTCTGTGCTTTGGTACCCGGCGCATATTCATTTGGGTCTACCCATACATTCACCACCGCGCATTTACCGGTTTTCGCAATAGCCTCGCGTGCCCTTTGCAAGGCCGGTTGAATCTCTTTGGCCTCGTGTACCTCTTCGCCATAACCACCGATCATTTCACCAAATTTGGAGAAGGGTACGTCGCCGAGCTTGTTGCCGATATCGCCACGCTCCTGACCATACTTGGCAAGCTGCCCATAGCGTATCTGGTTCATAGCCGAGTTATTGCCAATAACCGCCAGGTAGGGTGCACCAAAGCGTTGCGCAGTTTCCATATCGAACGATGTCATTCCAAAAGCGCCATCGCCATAGAGACAGATGACTTCCTTGTTCGGGTGGGCAAGTTTCGCTGCCATGGAAAAACCGGTTCCCACGCCTAGCGACCCGAGAGCGCCCGGGTCCATCCACTGCCCGGGATTTTGCGGACGAACCGCCTGCGCAGAAATGGTTACTATATCGCCGCCATCACCAATATAAATGGTATCTTCACCGAGAAATTCGTTGATTTCATAGGCCAGTCGATAAGGGTGTATAGGATTTTGATCGGTGCTAAACATCGGCATTAATTTTTCAAGCTTGGTCGCCTCAATAGCACGCAGTTCGGCCATCCATTTCTGGCGCTGTTTTTGCGCACCCCGATCGAGACGACCCGATGCTGCCTGCTCCACCGCGGCTAGAATTGCTCCGGGATCGCCCGCAAGGCCAAGGCTGATACTCCGGTTCTTACCAACGGTCGCGTAGCTCTGGTCAATCTGCACCAAAGTGGCTTCTTTAGAGATGCGCTTGCCATACCCCATCCTGAAGTCGAAAGGTGTGCCGACAATCAGGATAACATCTGCATTTTTAAATGCATCGCTGCGAGTACGATCGAAATGATGCGGATCGCCCTGCGGTAACATACCCCTGCTCGCGCCATTCATATAGGCCGGTATATCCAGCGCACGCACAAAACTGATAGCGGCTTCATGTCCTCGCGAGGCCCAGACCTGCTGCCCAAGTAATACCGCGGGCCGTTTTGCACCAGCCAGGATGTCGGCCAGTTTTTCTATATCCGCAGGATCGCCGATTGATTTAACCGAAGCTCGATATGATCCCGGTTCAGGAATTACTGCAGTTTCGATCGGAATTTCACGATCCAGGATATCTCGCGGGATCTCGAGATAGGAAGGACCATAGGCACCGTTAAAGCATTCTCGAGCTGCCATCGACACCATATCGGCAACGCGCTCGGTCGAGAATACACCCGACGCGAACTTGGTGATCGGTGTCATCATATTGACATGCGGAAGATCCTGTAAGGATCCCATTTTGTGTTGGCTCAGTGAACTCTGCCCACCGATATGTAGAATCGGGCTTTCAGAACGAAATGCGGTCGCCACGCCCGTCACCGCATTGGTGCAGCCCGGGCCGGCGGTGGTAACCACGCAACCCAGCTTACCTGTCTGGCGCGCATAACCATCTGCCGCGTGCGCTGCTGTCTGCTCGTGGCGCACATCAACTATGCGAATACCCTCATCGAGACATCCATCATAAATATCGATGATATGGCCACCACATAGCGTGAATATGGTATCTACACCCTCGCCCTTGAGTGCCTTTGCGACAAGGTGACCGCCGGATATAACCGACCCATCTTTATTTTTCTGCTGCAGGGTATCACTTGCAGTATCCGACTTTACCCTGGTTTCTGTAGCTGTTGTCATTTCACACCTCTAAATTTATTCAGCCTGATTATTCTTCATCAGTCGTTCTACGGTGGCTGGCTGCCGTAGTTCTGGCTTATCAATCCAGGTAATCGACATACTTATCGACATGCCTGGCCAGTTCGAGCGCATGATCGCGCACCAGCTGTTCGGCGTGATAAGGATCTCGATCTTCTATCGCCTCGATAATTCGAATGTGGTCGATCACCGAGCGAGAAATCCGATCTCGTTCTTTTATGGTACTGGCACGAATCGCGCGCATATGGAAAAACAGTTGATTCGACATTTCCGAAATCAGGGGTGACTGCCCCAGACTTATGATGGTCTGATGAAATTCTATATTGGTCGCTGAATATTCATCGATGTGGGCCTTGGCCTCTTCACTATCATCAAAGCTGGTAAAGTTTTTGCGTAAACTGGCTATTTCCCGGTCACTGGCACGACTCGTCGCCAATCTCGCGGCCATGCTCTCCAATGCAGCCCAGGCATCGATCATGTCGATAATTTCATCCTTGGTTTTACGTACTACGAAAGCCCCCCTGCGAGCGACGGTGCGCACCAGCCCTTCTTGCTCAAGGCGAGATATTGCCTCACGCACCGGCGTGCGGCTGACGCCGAGATGCTCACCCAGTGCGCGCTCATCGAGACGCAGTGACTTCGGATTCGAATAAATATTCATACGGCCTATAATTTCCTTGAGCGCCTCGTAAACCTGTGTTTTTAAAGCTTTTGCCGGAGTCAGTGGAACAATGTTGAGCGTCTTCAATTTAGCCCCCCGTATAAATCTGTCCGGTGATGCCCAGGGCCACGGCTAAACATGACGATTACTCAGCTTTTCATAGCCCATCTTTAACAACGGCAGGAATAAAAATATCAGCGCGGCGATCATAATCGGCCCGGCATAGGTGCGAGTAAAGAATATCGAGAAAGAACCATCACTAATGATCAACGACTGCCGCATGGCTGGCTCGGCCAGCGGACCCAGCACGATAGCCAGTACCGCAGGTGCCAACGGGTAATCCAGCTTACGCATCAGGTACCCGACAATTCCAAAAACCAGCATCAACCAGACATCGTGCAATGACTGGGTTGGCGCATAACCACCAATCAAACACAAAATGAAAATGATCGGTGCCAATATTGTAAATGGAGTTTTCAGTATTTTTATAAATACAGGAATAAAAGCGATGTTTATCAAAAGCGCAAACAGATTGGCCGCATACAGTGAAGCGATCAAACCCCAGACAAAATCGCTGTGGTCGACAAACAATCTCGGGCCCGGCTCCAGCCCCCAGATAACCATTCCACCGAGTAATATCGCCGTCGTCGGTGAGCCGGGAATTCCCAGGGTTAACATCGGCAACATCGAACCGGTACTCGCAGCATTATTAGCCGCCTCAGGAGCACAAACACCTTCTATCGCACCTTCACCAAATTTTTCCGGTTGCTTCGATATTTGCTTGGCGATTCCGTAAGCCATCAGTGAGCCAGGCGTCGCACCGGCGGCCGGCAATATACCGACAAAATAGCCCAGGAATGAGCCCATCACGATCGTTTTCCAGGTTGATACCAGTTCGCGCAAGCTGGCCAGGGTTCGTTTCACAGTGACAGTGGCCTCGGAAAGCATACTTTTGCCCCCGCCGAGATGATGCTCTTCCACCGTCCAGATCATCTCGCCAATACCATAAATTCCAATCGCCAACACTAAAAAGTTTATGCCATGCAAAAAGCCGGTAATGTCCCACAGCACCAGGCGAGGTTCACCAGAGATAATATCGAAGCCTATAGCACTAAATACCAGCCCGATACAAATAGAGAATATGGTTTTAAAAATATCTTCGCCGCCCAGGCCAATAAATGTAGCAAAGGCCAGCAGCATCAATGCAAATTCTTCCGGCGCACCAAATACCAGCGCGACATGAGCGAGTGGCGGTGCAAAAAAGGTAAACAGGACAACTGATATCGAGCCCCCGACGAACGAGGCCACTGCGGCCGCGGTCAGGGCCTTGTCGGCCAACCCTTTCTTCGCCAGTGGTCGGCCATCAAAGGTCGTGGCAACCGCAGTCGATGCACCGGGTATACCAAGCATTATCGATGAGATAGCCCCGCCATACATGGCGCCATAATAGATCGCCGCGAGAAATATAATGGCCCCGGTTGGTGGCACCAGAAAAGTCAGAGGTAATAGTATCGCTACGCCATTAACCGAGCCCAGGCCCGGCATTGCGCCGATAAATAATCCGAGCGCACAACCGCCGATGATTAACATCAGGTTTTGCGGCTCGAATACTACCGTAAAACCGTCGGCCAGGAGTCCGAGAATTTCAAACATCTCCTTTTCTCTTTTTCAGTAGCAGGGCGATCATAGACACCTACAAAAACATCTTGTAAAGCGGTAAAAACAGGGGTTCGGTAATCCCTTTAGGCAGAATTATTTTGAGTGTTATTTCAAAAAAATAAAATATGACGATGGGTATAGCGACTGTTAAAGCAGAGGTAAGCCTCCATGAGTGCTTACCCAAAAATCGTAGGTAAAAAATCAGGAATAGAGGCAATGCGCCATAGATTCCAACAAATGAAAACAATGCAACAGTAACGATGAGAGAAATGGCAACCGCCGCTACATCCACCAGCACATGCGGCTCAATGTAAACCTTCTCCGATGTGGCAATCGGGCCGTGTTTTCGAAACCAGTTAAACAGGATCCCCAGACAGCAGATCAACATGATGGATGACAGCCAGAAAGGCCAGGCACCACCGCCTGGCCCTTCGCCGTCAATCCAGCCGATTGGAAGTTCGACACTTTTAACCATCAGGTAGATAGAGAATATCCCCATCATAATTGCCATTAGCAATTCAGCGGTTCGCACCGACATGATTGGGTCCTCCCTATCTACACTGACTATTACGGTTTAACAAAATACTCCTATTTGATAGCGCCCATGTTTTTCAACATTACACGGTGTATATCGCGCTCTTTTTTCCAGTAACTCATCAACGCATTACCGGTTAACAAATCACCCTGCAAGCTCTTCTTGGTGCGATATCCCTGCCACTTGTCAGAATTAAAGACGCGCGTGAACAGATCGGTGTAATAAGCTGCTGCTTCCTTACTCATGCCAGGTGCGCCAACTACAGTACGTTGCATGTAATAGACATAATCCTTACCGAGTTCCTTAAATGTTGGAGCATCTGCAAACAACGGTAAACGCTTATCGGTAAATGCCGCCAGGGCCTTGGTTGTACCAGCTTCGTAAAATCCCAGTTGCTCCGAAGGATTGTTCACTGTTGAGTCGGCATTATTGCCTGCCAGTTCCTTGGCTACCTTGCCACCACCTTTATAGGGTACGTATTTCATATTCAGACCGTAAGCCTTGTTAAGAAAATCGGTTAACAGATTATCTTCCGAATTCTTCCCGGTTCCAGCCATGATCCAGTTACTGCCCTTGGCTTTAGCCGCCTTAACGAAGTCGGCCACATTGTTGATATCTTTACGGTCGGAATTTACCCACAGAAGAAAGGTATCTTCAGCCATGCGGGCGACCGGTGTAAACGTAGCGATATCGACACCCAATCCGGGTTGACGCAGCGGTGTGGTATAAAAGCTGTTCAGGGTGAACATGATGGTGTGGTTATCACCCTTTTTGCCATTAACGTGAACCAGCGCTTCGGCACCCGAACCACCGGGTTTATTAACCGGCGTAAAGGGAACCGGTGCCATTTTTTCTGACGCAATTATACTTTGTATCAATCTAACGGCCTTGTCGGCACCACCGCCTTTACCAGCCATAACAACAAATTCAACTGGCTTTTGCGGCTCCCAGGCAGCTTGCACAATAGCTGGCAGTCCTGCCAGGATCGCGCTTGCGCCAATAGCACAAACAAGTTTAGTCAACGAGCGTTGTGATTTAAACATTACATATTCCTCCAATTGTGACAGGTCGTTATTGACCCGCAAAATAGATGCCCCTAGCAAATTACCAGAATTATTATCAATCAGGTCGCCCTGGGTGGGTGCCCTTGCTTTTAATTCAGGTACTCGAGTCGAGACAAACGGTATAACTTTAACTCCTTTATTACAGTCGGCGAATCCTGCCAACTTTGGCCTCCCTAAGCCCTTACTGCTCCCTCTAAATCATTCTTTGTAAGCTGTAAAACTCTTATTTAGCTTCAGGCAAGATAACCACGAAAAAGAAGGAACATTTTCAATGTCACACACCAGGTGTTATAAATCCAGCCCTCATTTATATTTGGTATACAATATGCCAAACTCAAATTTACGCCGACACACCCTAAAAGTAAAGTTTTACCCATCGATAAACTTGATCAATAACCCGATAAGAATTATTCGTCTGGATTATCCGGCAGGATTAAGGGTTTGTGCCGTTCAAATTGCGAGTAGCTAAAAGTTACGAATACTTTAGAATCGTTATCAAAATATGGCCGACGGTAACTGCAGGTCATCGCCAGATATCATAGCACCGATTCGAGGTATTCGGATCCCGAGTGCCCGGCCATGGCCTGACCAGATCGCCTAATATAAATTTTGAATAATAGAGACTGCTAATGAATTTACACGAATATCAGTCAAAAGAGCTTTTCCGCTCCTACGGCATTCCAGTACCCAATGGCAAGGCAGCCTTCTCTGCAAGCGAAGCGGTCGAAGCAGCTAAGTCGCTCCAGGGCGACAAATACATTGTCAAAGCCCAGGTCCATGCAGGTGGTCGGGGTAAGGCCGGAGGTGTAAAAATTGTCGACAGCGTAGAACAGGCCGGCGAAGTGGCAGCATCCATGCTCGGCACTAACCTGGTAACTATCCAGACAGATGCTAACGGTCAACCGATTAACCGCATCCTGGTCGAAGAAATCTGTGATATCACTAACGAGCTTTATCTCGGTGCTGTACTCGATCGCTCCAAATGCCGTGTCGTAATAATGGCTTCCACCGAAGGCGGTGTCGAAATCGAAAAGGTTGCCCACGAAACCCCCGAGAAAATTCTCAAAGCCACTATCAATCCATTGGTCGGAGTGATGCCTTACCAATGTCGAGAGCTCGCATTTGGTCTGGGATTAAGCGGTGACCAAATCAAACAGTTTTCCAGGTTGCTGACTAACCTGGGAAAACTGATCCAGGAAAAAGACCTGTCGCTGATTGAAGTCAACCCGCTGGTCGTCACGGGCAATGGTGATCTACTGTGTCTGGATGGCAAAATTAATATCGATGGTAACGCGTTATTCCGCCACCCTGATCTGGTCGAAATGCGTGATAAGTCCCAGGAAGATGAGCGCGAAAATCGAGCCGCCGATTGGGACCTTAGTTATGTTGCACTCGATGGAGAAATCGGTTGCATGGTCAACGGTGCAGGATTGGCGATGGCAACTATGGACATCATCAAGCTTAGTGGTGGGGACCCGGCTAACTTTCTCGACGTCGGCGGTGGTGCCACTAAAGAACGGGTCGCGGAGGCGCTCAAAATTATTCTTTCGGATGACAAGGTTAAGGGCATTCTGGTCAATATATTCGGTGGCATCGTACGTTGTGATTTAATTGCAGAAGGTATTATTTCCGCGGTCGCAGAGGTGAAAATTTCAGTTCCGATCGTGGTAAGACTCGAAGGCACGAAGGCCGCCGAAGGAACTGACCTGTTAAATAACAGTGACCTGAACCTGATAGCGGCCCAGGATCTTGGCGAAGCGGCTGTGAAGATCGTCGCGGCAGTCGGAGAGGCGAAATGAGCGTACTAGTTGATAAAAACACTCAGGTTCTGTGCCAGGGTTTTACCGGTAAACAGGGCACCTTTCATTGCGAACAGGCGATTGCCTACGGTACCAAAATGGTCGGTGGGGTAACCCCCGGTAAAGGTGGGCAGACTCATCTCGATCTGCCCGTATTTGATACGGTTCGCGAAGCGGTCAGCGAAACCGGCGCCGATGCCACCGTGATCTATGTACCCGCTGCTTTCTGTAAAGACTCGATTTTCGAGGCCGCCGAGTCCGGTATCGGTTTAATCGTCTGTATCACTGAAGGTATTCCTACCCTCGACATGCTGGAAGCAAAAATTGCCGTTGAGCAAAGTGGCATTCGATTAATAGGACCTAATTGCCCGGGCATCATTACCCCCGATGAATGCAAAATAGGCATTATGCCAGGCTCGATACATATGGCTGGTAAGGTTGGCGTTATTTCACGTTCCGGTACGCTCACTTACGAGTGTGTCAAGCAGACCTCGGATCTCAACTTTGGCCAGAGCACCTGCATCGGGATTGGTGGCGACCCTATTCCTGGTACCAACTTCATAGATGCGCTAAGCCTGTTCGAGGCAGATCCAGCAACTGAGGCTATTTTGATGGTCGGTGAAATCGGTGGAAGCGCAGAAGAAGAGGCGGCAGAGTTCATTCAAAGCGATGTCAGCAAACCAGTGGTTTCTTATATAGCCGGGGTAACCGCACCCAAGGGTAAGCGAATGGGTCACGCGGGGGCTATCATTGCCGGTGGCAAGGGTACCGCCGCAGATAAATTTGCCGCCCTCGAAAAAGCCGGCGTCCACACCGTGAGATCACCTGCCGAACTGGGCAAAGGTGTTCAGCAAGCAACAGGCTGGTAGCAGGAGTCCAGCCCCAAAAAATCACCCACAGCAAGCCGGAATAAAATCAACCTGGTGGAGCCACCAAACTCTACGCTGTTCCACCTCCTCCTCACACCCCCAGCGCTGTGCTCGCGAGAATGTATTAATCCATCACAATTGCGTCAACAATTCCTTTGGCGAATTCGAAAACAGGCAAGATCGTGAACGCTTACGACAGTTCGATCCTACTTCGGGAGGATAGGAGTGGCGAATCCCTTACTGCTATAGTGATAGTCGGCACTAACTTCGGCAGGTGCCCGAATCAAATGTGTGAATATCCCTATTGTGGAGGCGATTATGTCTGAGTTTAAGGTCGATCAGGTGAGGAAAATGTTTCCGGCACTGGTCTCTAAAAACGGGAAACAACCCCCGATTTTTCTCGATAACCCGGCCGGAACACAGCTCCCTGCACCGGTGATCGAGGCTGTTAGTGAGGCAATGACCTACGCCAGCAGTAATTTGGGCGGCGTATTCCCGGGCTCTATTCGGGCAGATGAAATCTGGCAAGGCAGTCACGAAGCGATCGCCGAGATGCTGGGTGTTTCCTCGATGCGGGAAATAGTAGTCGGCCCCAGTATGACTGCCCTGACCTTGCATATATCCCGAAGCCTGGGTCGAACTTTCAATCGCGGAGATGAAATTATTGTCACCCGCATGGACCACGAGGGTGATATTTCCCCGTGGCTATTACTCGCCGAAGACCTGGGACTGGTAATTAAATGGTTACCGTTTAATCAGGAAACCTGGCAGATTGAAGTCGAAGATCTTAACGCATTACTGACTGACAAGACCCGCCTGCTGGCATTGAATTACGCCAGCAACCTGACCGGCAGCATCAACAATATATCCGAACTGGCCGGTGTTGCTCGCTCCGCGGGCGCCCTGGTTTACGTCGATGCGGTCCAGTTGGCGCCGCACCGTTTGCTGGCTGTGAATGAGCTAAACTGCGATTTCCTGGTATGTTCGTCCTACAAGTTTTACGGACCCCACCTGGGCATACTGTGGGGCAGAGAATCAGTGCTGGCTGAACTGGACGCCTATCGTTGTCGATGTGCATCCGATGAACTATCGGTAAGATTTGAAACCGGCACACCACAAACCGAATTGCTGGCCGGCCTCGAAGCCACGGTTGAATATTTCCGCTGGCTGGGAGAAATTTGTGGTTATTCGGGTTCCCGGCGTGAACAAATCGCGGGCGCCTTTACCGCTGCAACCGATTACGAAAACCGCCTGACAATCAAACTGATCGAGGCGTTAAAAGAGATCAAGGGACTGATAATTCACGGAATAACCGATTCCAGTCGCATACATGATCGAGTACCGACAATTTCCTTTACCCATGCCACGGTTTCACCGACCGAGATAGCAACAACACTGGCGCAATCCAATATCTGTGGCTGGTCCGGTCATAACTATGCCTACGAGGTGGTGAAACAACTGGGGCTGGATGAAGAACAGGGCGTGCTTAGACTCGGAATTGCCCAGTACAATACCGAAACCGAGATCGATCAAACACTCGAGGTGTTAAACGGCCTGCTCGCACAGAATAAAAAACCCAAAAGTCCCAATTACAAAGGTGTAGAATGCATAGCCTGAACCTACGGTCGAAGTACAAAGGGCCATCGAATCAATGCTGGACATCACCCCTCATGCGTCAAACATTAATCAGTCGGCAAGCGATGAATGGATCGAGGCAATCGCCGGCGCCATAGATCATGTAAATTCCGGCTCCTGCCCGCAGCACCTGGTGAATGCGCTTGCAACGCTGGTTAAGTTCGACATGGCCATGTCGGTGGTCTATAGCCACCATTGTAAACCCTTCTATGTTTACGACACATTTCAGACTAAAAAAGCAAAGCAGGGGCTGGCTAACTATATTAACAGCACCTTTATTCTGAATCCCGCCTATGCCGCTTATTGTGGCGGGTTAAATTCAGGCGTCTACCGGATTCATGAGTTATCGTCTGAAAACAGCGTCGGCAGCAGCCAGTACCATAGCCTGAAGATCAGGCGAATGCCGGGTGAAGAACTGGAATACATCACCGAGTGCTGGCCACATAAGATGGAAGAAATTTTTATTGCCATATCCCTGCCAGCAGGCGAAATGGGTGAAATCAGCCTGTTGCGAGCCCGCTCTAAAGGTGGCTTTGCCGATACCGATATCGCCCTGTTAAAAGCGCATTTGCCGCTGATAGAAGCGGTATATCGACAGTACTGGATAAAGGCTCGTTGCTACGCTTCGATAGACAATACCGTTCCGCCAATGGATTACCTGCTTAAAACAGTATTTGACGATCAGTTGAGTTCCCGCGAAAACCAGGTCGCGGCGTTGGTGCTGAAAGGCACTAGCGGGCAGGATATCGCGGATGAGTTGGGTATATCCTTGACCACGGTGAAAACCCATCGTAAAAATCTGTACTTGAAGCTGGGTATTACCACTCAAACTGAGCTTTTCTCACTTGCCCTGAATGTGTTGGCGCTGCATGCCTGATTCGCTGTCTGATTACTGACTGGATCAGTTTGTTCGACAGGTGTATCCTGATTATTGCCGTAGTTCAATAACAAGACTGCACTAAATCCCACCCTCCTACCTAGGGAGGATTCTGGCTAACTGTATATTACGGCATACTTAATCTGATGCCGGTTTGATAACCTGCACATTTCAATAAGAATCTTGAGGAGGATAAAATGAAATTTCCACTGCTTAAAATTGCGGCCCTGGCCGTACTGTCAATGACGCTGTTCACTAATAGTGCCAGGGCAGAAACATTACGCGTTGGCATGGAGTGCACCTATGCGCCATTCAATTTCAAGAACGCCGATGGCTACCTTGATGGCTATGACGTCGATGTCGCCAAGGGTGTCGCCGCAATAATTGGCGCTGATCTGGATTTTATTTGCCAGAAATGGGACGGCATGATCCCCGCCCTGCTGGCTAACAAGTTTGATATTGTGGTGGCGTCCATGTCCATTACAGATAAACGCCTGAAAAAAATGGATTTCTCCGACACTTACCGCATTTCGGTAGGCCGCCTGGTCGGCAGAAAAAATGCAGGCCTCAATCTTTTCGATGGTTCTGATAAGCCAATTCCAGCCAACTTCTCTGGCCTCAAGGTCGGGCTGGAGAGGGCTACGACCTATTCCGACTGGTTCGAAAACGAACTTCCCGGAGCTAACGTGGTTTTATACGATACCAACGAGGCATTGTATCTCGACCTGGTGAATGGCCGCACCGATATGATCATGACCAATCCGATGAAGGCCCACCTCAGGTTTCTGAGCAAGGAAGACGGTGCTGGTTTCGAATTTGTCAGCCCACAGATCGATGAGAGAAAATACTTTGGCATTGGTGTTGGCATTGGCCTGCGCAAGGGTAACGATGACTTGAAAGCCCGTCTGAATGGTGCCATAAAAACGCTGACTGATAACGGCTCACTGGAAAAGTATGCTCTGAAGTATTTCCCCTTTGCCATCCATTAGTATTGCGGGATGGTCACTGAGCAGGTGGTAGCTCACCTGCATTATATTTCGCGGTGGGGGTACTGTAGTGGCCCCCGCCGCGGTCTACTCACTGTTTCAATTCCCTGCTAGCGTGATTTTCAATCACGCCTTGATAAACGGCTGGGAGTAAACAGCCGTGGAAGCAATAACCGGCTGGTGGGACGATTTCTTCTGGGGCTCGCTCGTCGTGGTCGAGCTTTTCTTTGTTGCCCTGATCTTGACTGTCCTGTTCGGACTGATTGGAGCCGCCGCCAAGCTGTCGAAAAACCGGGTCGCCCATGCGATTGCCAATGGCTATACGATTATCTTTCGTGGCACACCCGAGATTCTGGTTCTATTACTGTTTTATTTCGGTTCAGCCATCACCTTGACGGCGATTGCCCAGGCCTTCGATCCCGAGGTCAAGTTTGTCGATTTCCCGCCATTCTGGGCTGGCTCATTCGCCATTGCGTTGATCATCGGATCCTACGCGACGGAAACTTTTCGCGGCGCCTTCCTCGGTGTCGAACCCGGGCAGGTTGAAGCCGGCAGAGCGCTCGGGCTGTCGAACTTGCAAACCTTCATTTACATCCGTATTCCAGCGATGTGGCGGCTGGCGCTACCGCCTTTCGGTAACCACATGCTGTCTCTGATCAAGGATACCGCACTGGTAGCTATCATCGGTCTGGAAGAGACCCTGTTTGTCGCCGAGCAGGCGATTGGCACTACCGGCAAACCATTTACCATGTATATCCTGGTTGGCGCAATCTACCTGGGGTTTTCAACCATCATCACCCTGTCGGTGATGCTGCTCGAAAGGTATGCCAACCGGCACCTGGAAATCGCGTCATGAGTTTTGATATTGCCCTGATTATCGACAGCATTCCCAAAATGCTGATGGGAATCGGCCTGACATTTCAGTTGCTATTCCTGTCACTGGCGTTGGGTACCGCGCTCGCTATTATCCTGTTGTTAATGCGAATCAGCGGCCGCTGGTATCTTTCGGTACCGACAATGATCTACATCTATATCTTTCGCGGCACCCCGATCCTGGTGCAAATATTCATCATTTACTACGGCTTCCCGCAACTCGAGTTTATCCGCGAAAGCATTTTCTGGCCTATTTTACGAGAGCCTTTTGGATGCGCTATTGTTGCCCTGACACTGAATACCGGCGCTTATGTTTCGGAAATTTTTCGCGGCGGCGTTATCGGTGTCGACCGTGGCCTGAAAGAAGCGGGCGCGGCGCTGGGAATCTCCGCAACCCATCGATTTATCCACATTACGGCTCCGATCGCCATACGTTTGTGCCTCCCGGCATACAGCAATGATGTCATCAGCCTGCAGAAGAGCACCGCCCTGGCCAGCACCATCACCCTGCTCGATATGACCGGAATTGCAAGAACCATCGTCGCCGAAACCTATGCCCCCTACGAGGTTTTCGTATCGCTGATGGTTATTTATCTGATCCTGACCTGGTTTATTCAAAGAAGTTTCGGCTGGATCGAAAAACGCATGAGTCGACATATAAGAGAGGAAGTGTGATATGAATGATAGCGGGCAGGCCAGCATTATCCAGCTGGAAAATGTCGATAAGTATTTTGGCGATTTTCAGGCGCTGAAAAATATCAGTTTGTCGGTGAAAAAGGGCGAACGAATTGTCGTTTGCGGCCCTTCCGGATCCGGTAAATCAACCTTGATCCGCTGCATCAACCGGCTCGAGGAACACAGCAAGGGCAAGATTATCGTCAATGGCCACGAACTGACCAGTGCCGTGAAGGATATCGATGCGGTACGCAGGGAAGTTGGAATGGTGTTTCAGAGCTTCAATCTGTTTCCCCACCTGACGGTGATCAAGAATTTGATGCTGGCGCCCAAGTTAGCACGCAAGTCCTCAAAGTCTGAGGCATACGAAGTTGCGATGAAATATCTCGAACGGGTGAAAATTCCTGAGCAGGCGGACAAGTATCCAAGCCAGTTATCCGGTGGCCAGCAGCAACGTGTCGCCATTGCCCGCGCCCTGTGCATGAATCCTCAGATAATGCTGTTCGACGAACCGACCTCGGCACTCGATCCGGAAATGATTAGTGAAGTACTCGACGTTATGACGGATCTGGCGCAGGAAGGTATGACCATGATTGTCGTCACCCACGAAATGGGATTTGCACGGTCGGTGGCTGACAATGTAATTTTCATGGATAGCGGTGAAATTGTCGAAATGAACCCGCCGAAAGAATTCTTCGATAACCCGAAGAGCGAACGCACCAAGCTGTTCCTCAGCCAGATATTGACCCATTAAAGCCTGATCTTAATTATGCTAGCCGAAAAAGATCTTGATAAATTCGCTGTCAGTGCGGCCACCATGGCCGATGCCAGCGGGGAATTGATCCGCAGGGATCAGCCAAAGGCATTTGAAGTAGAAATTAAAGGGGACGGTAGCCCGGTAACCTCGGTCGACAAGGCTGCCGAGATGAGTATCCGTGCCATTATTGACGAGCTACACCCTGACCACGGTATTTTTGGCGAAGAGTACGGGGCTAGCGGGGCCGATCGCGAGTTCATCTGGGTGATTGATCCAATAGACGGGACCTTGCCGTTCCTGGCTGGCTTCCCGGTATTTGGGACCTTGATCGCCCTGTTGCATAACGGCGCACCGGTGTTGGGACTCATCGACATGCCGATGACCCGCGAGCGCTGGATTGGTGGCACGAAGCTGCCAACCACTCACAATGGAAAAACCGTAACAACCCGTGCCTGTAAATACCTGGCCTCAGCCCTGATGTCGACCAGCAACGTCGATTTCTACGATGAAGCCTCGCTGCCCGCACTGAAACGTATGCAGCAAGCAACGCGACTAAATGTCTACGGGGGAAGCTGCATGGCCTACGGCCAAATTGCCTCGGGACGGATCGATGTCGGCATAGACGTTCAATTTGACATTCATGATTACCTGCCCCTGGTCCCGATCGTCACCGGCGCTGGTGGTATTGTCACCGACTGGAATGCCAATCCGTTAGACATGAATTCGGGTGATCGCTTCATAGCGTCGGGAGACGAAAGAACCCATGCCGAGGCTTTGATAGTTTTGAACCAGACCTGAGCCTGTTCCAGTCCATATTTTCCTGGCAGCACAGGCATTTATTAACAAGGTCAGGGCTGGTATTTTGGATTAATGCCGTCTATGCTTCATAGTACCAATAGTCATTCTCCGTAACTAATCCATGTTTAGATATTCGTCGGACCGGGCTCCGGTATTCCTGGTGCTCGCACTGAGCGCGATCGACTTCCTGATTTATTTCCTGGTTGATAATGTCTGGTGGCTTTCGGGTTATACACTACTGGTAATTTTGCCGAAAGGCCTGATCTGTGCCTGGAATCATCACCATCAGCACACGCTCACTTTTCACGCTAAACCGCTCAACCGCCTGCTCGAATTTTTCTACGCGTTGCACACCGGCGTAACCACGAACCTGTGGGTTTTGCACCATGTGCTCGGCCACCATAAGAACTTTCTCGACCAGGAACGCGATGAGAGTGCATGGAAACGTAAGGATGGAAGCACGATGGGGGTTCTGGAATACACTTTCACCATAGCCTGCACCGCTTATTATCGAGGCTTTCAGGTTGGCAAGAAACATCCCCGGGTACAGCGCAACTTTCTGCTCTACTCGATACTGACCATTACCGGTGTGGCCCTGCTCTGCTGGTACCGGTTCGTGCCGGCGCTATTCGTGTTTCTGTTGCCGATGGTCATCAGCCTGTTGTTTACCGTCTGGGTGACTTACGAGCATCACAGTGGTCTGGATACTGATGAAGAATCCCATGCCTCGTACAACAACGTCAACCGGCTGTTCAATTTTTTGACAGGAAATCTCGGTTATCACACCGCGCACCACTATCGGCAGGGCCTGCACTGGTCAAAGCTGCCGGAATTACATGAGAGCATAAAACATCTGATTCCGCCCAGGTTAATACGCGACGCACGCTTCGTTCTGAACGAATCCTGATTAGGTCGACGCCTGGCACATATGATTAATCTAGCCAGACTCCGGTAACACCCCGGTTAGTCCACCTCGTTATCCAAGAATTTTTGCCACGCGTTTTTGAAGCGCCGGCAGCAGCTCGGCGTCGAACCACGGATTTTTTTGTAGCCAAGGATTATTCCTCGGGCTGGGATGGGGAAGCGGAACCATTTTTGGCCAATAGCTGCTCCACGACTTCACCAGTTCTGTCAGGGACGAACTAGCATCATCGAAGTGGTACAGCTGCGCATATTTTCCGAGCACCAGGGTCAATTCCAGGTTGGGGAGCTGTTCAAGCAACTGTTTACGCCAGGCGGGTTCACACTCCAACCGCGGCGGAAGATCCCCCGATTTTCCCGAACCCGGATAGCAAAATCCCATCGGCAGGATCGCGATTTGTTCGGGGTCGTAGAACACTTCATGGCTAACATTCAGCCACTCGCGCAACCGATTTCCGCTGGCATCATCGAATGGCACACCCGACTCGTGTACTTTTCTGCCCGGCGCCTGACCGGCAATCAAAATTCTTGCCTTCGGGTGTAGCTGAAGAACAGGCCGGGCACCGAGCGGCAGGTGAGCCTCGCAGATTTTGCAGGCCCGAACCCCGGCCAGTAAGGATGTGAAAGATTTCATAGTGGTAGATCTCCCAGGCCGGATTTAATTTTTTTACTTGACCATCAATGCCGTGACGCGTCCTGGTAGCATCAAGGCAAGCATCAGGGCAAACAGATAGACGCCGACATAGATGCCAAAACAGAGTTTATTTTGCGCCAGCATGGTGGCGGGGTCGGTATCGGTGAGAACCGTCGAGATAATCGTAATCCCCGCTACCCCACCCAGGTACCGCATCGTCGACAAAACACCGGAAGCCACACCGCTTTGTTCTGGAGGAACAGCCGACAACGCGGCCGCCTGGGCAGGACCCATTACCATGCCGATACCTCCACCCACCCAGGCCAGGGAAATGGACATCCACCACAGCGAGGTCGAGCCTGTTGTAGCGAGAAGCATGATCATTCCAACGAGGCTGATCAACAACCCGCTGAGAACGGTTGTACGGGCACCCAGACTTTCGGCCATGCGACCACCAATGGAGGAGCAGAAAACCATGAAAATGGTCATCGTCAACAGGATCTGTCCAATAGCTACCGGATCGAGGTAGTACCAGCCCTTAAGCAAAAATGGGAGCTGGAATAACAGGGCATACATGCCAAGATTGTGCAAACCTACGACCGAACCACCAATCACGAACGGGATACGACGAAACAATTGCAGGTCAATAAGCGGGTCTGGCGTACGCTTTTCCCATTTTGTAAATCCGTATAGACCCAACCCGCCGAAGACGATTGCCGCGACTGGCCAAAGTCCGTCGCTCTTCATTCCTGTGACGATAATTCCCAGACTGATCGCCAGCAGTCCCATGCCGGTGAAATCAAATTTTGCACTAGAACCGTGGTTTTCCCGCGATTGGCGTTCATAGGAAGAATCACTTTTAACCAGAACCCAGGATAGAAGCAAGATCGGCAAATTAACCAGAAAGATTGCTTCCCAACCGTAGTATTCGGTGAGGAAGCCTCCCACTACCGGGCCTGTCGCCGCCGAGGCCCCCAGCATCGCGCCAAAATACCCAAATGCACGGGGGCGGCGTTCCTCGGAAATCACATTTCGCAGCAGCGCCATCGCGTTTGGCAAAAGCATCGCGCCTCCCGCCGCCATCAGAACACGCGACACTGCCACGGCAGATAAGAAGGGAACCAGGGTCGCGATCAGGACACCGATGGCAAACAAACTTAGCCCAATCCCAAATGCGCGACGCCTCCCCACCATGTCCCCTAGTTTACCCGCGGGACTTTGTAAAATAATATTAACCAACAGGTAGGATGTGACCAGCCAGAGCGTGAGATCTCCTGGGCTGACATTAAATGTTTCGCCTATCGCCGGCAGGGCGACAGCAATCATCGTGGAATTGAGTGGAATTAGCGCGGCGCCAAGCACAATCGCGGCTATAAAGCGGCGCGGCGGGTACTGGGGAATATCAGGGTTCAATCGACGAGGTTTCTTCAATATTCGGACGTGGTAATCGAACGACATTGTAGAAGTGCGAGAACGCCATCGGCTAGCCCCCACTCGATGTCCAGACCTTCGCCGTAAACCGATTCGCATCGCAGTGCCAGCTGGTGAAGATTTTGCAGATCGGCGTCGGCGAGTATCCTCGCATTCGCTTTTTCCGGCGCAATTTCGGCTTCTTCGGTCCCGCCTTCGCCAAGAAGGCGAAACTCAATATCTTTGTTTCCGACCCTGCACTCCAAAATTTCACCTTCGGGACTCAACCGGTAATAGTCAGGGATCACCAGTCCCGCGACTACAACCTCGCCCAAACCCCATGCAGCTTCAATGACACGTTCTTCGGCGCCGTCGAGCGGGTTTCGGGTGAACATCACACCGGCGGCATCGGAATCGAGTAGTTCCTGTAACACGACACCCATCCGTGGCACGCCATCGACGTCCAGTTTTTCGCGATACGATTGTGCAGAAGGTGTAAACGCGGACTCTACCACCTCTGCAATGGCGGATTTTAAATCGGTGAATGTGGTCACGTTCAAAACGCTGAGATGCTGACCGGCAAAGCTAGCACCTTCGGAGTCTTCGCCTATCGCAGAGGAACGCACCGCGATAGGCATCTTCATCTGGTTAAAAGCGGTTTCCAATTCAGCTAGCACTGCGAGGTCGTTTCGCACCACGGCCTCAACCCATCCGAAACTCAATGCAAAGCCAGGGGGGACCATCAGCCCGGCCTGCAATGCTTTGGCGAGGTTCACGGCCTTCCCCCCGAATTCAGCCTCGTCCTGCGCTTCGCTCAGAGAAACCTGTTTTATCAGAGGATCTCCACTGTCCCACTGGACCCGTCTACCCGAACTCTTGCTCCATCGCGTATGACCTGGGTCGCATTACGAGTGCTCACAATACCGGGTATACCGTATTCCCGCGCCACAATAGCAGCATGCGAAAGTAGTCCGCCACGATCGGTAACAATAGCACCCAGCATCGGCAACACCACGTTAAAGGCCGCCGAGGTATTTCTGGTCACGAGTACGTCACCCTGTCGCAGGCGATGAAAATCCGATGGATTATTAATCAATCGTGCTGTTCCCTCGTATACGCCAGAACTGACCGGAGATCCCTCGACTACCCCGTCGGACCTGCTTTCCGTACCCGGATGATCAAACACATTGCCAATGGCGATGCCGAGCGCTCCCTGTCCAGCACGTACATCCTCGGGAAGGGCTTCCAGTGGCGGAGGTGGTTCCGGCGGAGGTCCCAAAAATGATGGCGCATCATCAGTGCTGTTACCCTCATACCAGTTTACCCGTTCTTGCAGCTCCGTTTCACCGGGGCCACTTTCTCCCCGAAGCATCGCCAGCATTTCTTCGTGTGATGCCTGCAACAGCGCGGTCGCCGCGTGCAGATTCCCTGATGCTTCAAGTCGCTCTCCCGCTTCCAACACCGCGCGTCGCGATAATCCAAAAGCCTTTGCCTCGTTGTAGACCCCGCGTTCGTCGCGCAGGCGGTTTATGTGGCGAGCCTCTTTCAGCAGCGAATCAAACTCTGCCTGGTGTTCGGACGGAACCTTGTTACGAATCGCTAGCAACAACTCTTCGTCCTTGCTGTGGTCTTTTACAACATCCGCCTTCGCCATCGCACTCCAGATATTGCCCACCAGGACCTCGGGCAATTCAAGCGCGTATCGCTCTGTAATGTCGTAACCGGAGGTGAGCTGATAGCAGACAATATCCAGGTATTTTTCAAGCGCCGGGCCGACCGGTTCGGGCATCGAGCAAATCGCCTGTAACACCTCACCCGGGGTCTGACCGTCAAATTGAGCGGGCGTTACACCTGCCTGCTTAAGATGGGTCGCAACTTCACTAAGTTCCTTCGCGGCGATTCCCGCCGAAACAGGAGAGGACCCTTTCAGGAGCTCAAGCGCCTTACCAGTCGAAATTCCCGCCCATTCGCAAACTTTACCGAGATACAACCCCGCTGGAATCACCGACGGGATGGTGAAGATATGATGGCGGTACCACATCTCGATCAAATTTTCGTAGCAATCGATCAGATGCTGAATCAACTCCTCGGTGCTTAAACTTTCGGGCGATACCGACTGCAGTTTCTGGTTGCGACGGATCGAATCGGGTTTCATCTCTTCGTCCCAGCGTTTGAGATCTTCACGCCACAGTTTATTTTCAATCGCCTTTTTACCATTTGCAAAACGCTCAACCAGCCCTGGTTGTTCGAAAAACCCTTCGGGCGGGGGTCCGGGAGGTGCATCTTCGGGCACGAAGGCAAGCATCGGTTTCATATAGCAAAAACCATGGATAAACACGGGTTGGAGATGGCTGAAAAACAATCCGAAGCGCTCGGTACCTACTTTAAATCCGCGTGCCAGTGAATCCGGAAATATCGATGCGGTATAGAGTGACACCGGTTTTGAAAGATGGGTTGCATCCAGCTCCCAGGTTCCCGGACCCGGGGCTTCGAAAGTTCTTTTTGTCATTATGCCTCCATTGCGAATAAGGTTACGCATAACCTGTTTTCTTGCGGGTTCTATCGACCCGCTTTTGAAGACATTGTATCTAATCTGGCATCACGATGCCGATAAAATTGATATTACCTACCATGGGCAAGCGGGTATTGTGATCAATAGCAGCGACTAGTGTTGGACGACCTGGTGAATCTTGGGCGTCAATATGATTCAAATTTCCTTATCCGTGCCGAACTTACACACTGACAAGATTACGACCCTTTTTCTTCGCGCGATAAAGCGCCTTATCCGCCAGTTTTAGCACGTCCCAGGGAGATTCTACTTCTCCACTTGAATCGGCAACACCGATAGATACGGTGACCCTGACTGACTGACTCTTATTAGGAATCGTTTTTTCATCATTTTTTCTTCTACTGACGCGATTGATGACAAAGGGTGAATTCGCTATTGTCTGACGCAATTCATCAAGGTAGGGTCTGGTGTCATTTACATACCTACCCGTGAAAATTATGGAAAATTCTTCTCCACCATAGCGATATGATACTCCTCCACCAGATACCCTGGTCATTTTAGATGCGATCATGCGTAACACCGCATCCCCGGTATCGTGTCCATAGGTATCGTTAAATTTCTTGAAATGATCCACATCCAGCATGGCGACGGTATATAGACCACCCATCTTTTGAAACTTTTCACGCAAGGCCCGCCTGCCTGGCAACCCGGTTAATTCGTCCAGATAAGCCATGCGCCATGATTCTTGCATGATCGCATACAAACACATTAATAAGGCTATGCTACTAAAAACGTCGAGACTGCGGCTATTATCGCCAAAATGCAATTGAGCAATCAGCATAAAAAGAACGCCGAACCCTGCGGACATATGTGGAGACGGCTGCAAAATGCAAAGCACCAGCATGTAATTTAACGCCATGACAGAAATTATCAGTGCCGATTGAGAAAGCCTGGTCCAGTCAAAATATTGAGCGGGTAACCAGTCGGTCAAAAGAATTTTTGCTACCCAGTCAGGTGACCTGGTTGCTGCAAAAACCGAAAAGCCTACGACCAATAGTAAGATAGAGTGAGCAGGAATAGCTCTGACACTGATAATTCCGCGATCGGGTATCACTGTTAAGAATAGCAATAACATTGGCAGGAATGTGGCAAGCAGACCGTAACCAATATCGCTGGCTGCCCATCCTGATCGTAGAACAACATTCGCGATAACCACCAGTACAACATAAAAAAACACCGAGCTGCGGCTAAAATGAATGCTTAACCCAATCACCATTAGCGCCAGCATGTGGGGTAAAAAAGCAATCCCGTTGATAACCGAAACAGGTAGCTGATCGTACTTCTGAAAACCGTAAAAGGACCCGATTAACAGGACAATAATGGGTAGGATGCTTTTTATTACCCTCATGAAGCTGGTACGCCTTTAACTAATCCTGGTTTCATCATTGATTGACATTTATTTATACTGATTGAGTATATATGCTAAACCAGAATTTTCTTTGAAGTCGCTTAAGGAATCTCTGATTAATTCTGGGTGAATCGGGTTGTGATTCAAAATGATCAAGTTCAAGGCGTGGAACGCAAGTAATAGCAGGGCTATTGCTAAGTTTCACAACACGGAAATTGATCATTTTGGGCCCAACGCGTTCATTCATGAATTGATCAGAGGTTCCTTAGATAACCCTGCGGTAGCTTACTTATTTACCTGCCTCAACTACCGAATTAGGTATGCTGTCCCTGTCAATCTGTCTGGTCCGCATACACCTCGTCGGTACGGGCCGCCATGATCAGGTCGTTTTTGTGCAATCCCCTGATTTTATGGGTCCACCAGCTCACGGTCACTTTACCCCATTCGGTCAGGATCGCTGGGTGATGTCTTGCCGCTTCGGCAATGTCGCCGACACGATTTGAATAGGCGATCGCCTGCTCAAAATTCTTAAAGCTGAATTCACGTGACAATCGCATGACGTTGCCCACCACGACAACGCGCCAATCCGGAATATTAGGCATTAAATCTCTAAGATCCTCATCGCTGATGCGCGGGGCATCCGCGCGACAGGCCTTGCAGCTTTGTTTGCTAAGATTGTTCATAGATTCCTCCCACTTATCATGTGTTACCGGGAGAGCCTAACCTATTGGGATATAAAAAGGGAGGCTATCATTGCATCGACTGGCGCCAAATTATAACCAGAATACCTATCGCTGCCTGCCCCTATTTTCCTCCCGCTACGCATTTTTATATTTGACCTTTACCCTTATCACCAACAAACTATATAGAGCGATAAACTTTTAACGTGAACATGATATTAAAGTTCGGAACATCCAGACAAAGATCAATTTCGCTACGAGCTATGGTACTGGCGACGGGATTGCTTTTGATGGTAACCACCCTGGTACAGACGGTTCACGCTACCGGCGAAAATCAAACAAGGTTCAAGAGGATTCCGACGCAGTTCATCGCGGCGCTGGGCAATCCAGGTGCGACTTCCGGTAACGGTGCACAGTCGTGGGGTCTGTGGCGCCTTGACCCGGGCCCACGGGGCGTGTGGTTAAACAACTATGAGCAGTTGGAGGCCGCGGGTGGAGTCACACCGGCGCAGTGGAAATTCGACAGCACAAACTGGTGGCTGGAAGAAAACGGCCTGATTATGGAGGAGCCGGATTTCCCGCTCCCCCCTGGCAAATATATGGTTACCGGTGGTCGCGAGGTGATGACCATGCTAACCGTTCATCCCACCGACAAGGACGGTAACAGACGTTGGGAACTCGATCGGGGTGCGAATCTCTATGATGTTACACACTTGCGCTGCCGGTCCGCGCGCTACACACCGGCGACGGCTAATAATTCGTGTTCACCGGCCAGGGCCAACAAGGCTGCATTTCCAGTTACCCCGGGGGGCCTGATGCCCTTCGTCGAAGGCTGCAACAAGCAGGATTATACGGTTCTTTTCGTAATCGGTGTGGCTGAGGAAAACTGATTGCAGCTGATCCGCACCAGGTGTGGAGAAGGTCTACAACCACTTGAATATCCGAGATCCGGGACACTATAGGCAATTCACCCAATCGATAAATTAATTAATGCGTTCCCAGCACTGTATTCGAAGCGTTCAAAACTGGGTAAGAAATTGTGCGTACCCCTGCTGTTCGAGTGCTTCTTTTGGGACAAACCGCAACGAGGCCGAATTGATGCAGTAACGCAGTCCTGTCGGGGCCGGGCCATCATCAAACAGGTGACCCAAATGCGAGTCAGCTACCTTGCTGCGCAGTTCGGTACGAGTGAAGAATAAACTGCGATCAGACACTTCATTCAGACTGGCACCCTCGATCGGGCGTGTAAAACTGGGCCAGCCGGTACCCGATTTGAACTTGTCTTTAGAACTGAAAAGAGGTTCGCCAGAAATAATGTCGACATAAATACCCTGATTCCTGTTATCCCAGTACTCGTTGTTAAAAGGCGACTCGGTCCCTTCATGCTGGGTAATTTTATATTGTAACGGGGTCAATTTTGAGCGTAATTCTGAATCTGATGGTTTACTGAACTGGCGGTAGTCACTTATCGGCTCAGTCAGTGTGCCAGCGGCATTTGTTTCACCCGCATTACCTGAACCGAGTGCAAAATAACCAACCATAGTTACAACGGCAATAGCCGCAATAATTGTTTTCATAAAAATAACCGCTTGAATAATGAGTTTCGTGTATGACAGGGATTGGCACTATGAGTTCAAAGCATTAAAGGGGACAGGCTGAACCCCCCTAGATTAACGGATACTTTAAATCAGCGGCATGGACTTACCCCGATCCCAAAAAAGGGGTCCAAAAAAGGGGTCGGTGACAATTGAGAATAGGAAGCATTTGTCACCGACCCCTTTTTTGCCTTTTTTGCGATCAAGAATTAACTTTCTTTTTTTGAATTTTTTAGACGGTCGCTGCAATGAGCAGCTCATAGAAGCATGGCCGTCAGCCCTGTGTGGTAAGAACACGCTTATTGAATGCGCTTGAGGAAACCACACATCTGACTATCTATAAAATTATTGATCTGGGTCAACTTAGGAGTGACTTTAGTTGATGTATCCTAAATCAAGTTATCCTAGGCGCTAATCATACTTCCCTGACTAGTGAAAATTAGCTCCCAACCTGGGATGAATTTATGCCTAGTCCCAGGATTGGGCATTTTTTTGTCTGCTTTAGATACTCAGGCGCATCCGTGGTTAAATGTAATGAAGGGATTCCCGTTAATAAAATTCTGGTTAGCGCCTATTTCGCTGAACAATCTACTACCATCCCCCTTCCATTGCCCCTAAGAGATAGTCCCTCAAAGATGCATATTACCTAGTGTTTTACGGTAAGAAATGAGCTTTTTAGCGGGTAGGTAGAGCAGTTGGTTTAACCAGTATCCTTTTCTTTTTCCATTGAGCGTATAAAGCTTTAATCTCAGCTATCAAGGTCTTTAGATGGACTGTCTTATCAGCATTGGCGCACATTAGGTTTCACCTCCTGATTGATTTTACCACATTCTTTTTATTCTGATATTTGTGAGGCAACCTGATTAACCTCCTTGACAAGATCGTTCATCCAACGCCTTTCCTCTATTGCTGCTCCCTGTTGCGATATCTGCGAGTTCATCATCTGATAGCCCTTTAGCGTCTACGATGTGGTTAATCTCACCGTGTATTTCTTTAGGGTATGTACTTAGAAGCTAAGTGTTTGATTTATAAAATATTTATCCATCATACTTGTCTTGCACCGGCATGCTGATTAATCCCTGGTTTTTAAGCAGCTTAGTGTTTGTTTTTAAAGGGGAAATAGTTTTTAACTTGTCTGCGATAAGTGAAGTGCAGTTACCTTGATTACTCAATAAAAAAAATTACTTACGAAACATACCCCAATCGATATACGCAGCCTCTGGTTCCTTTACTCCTTGGTAACCCACATCTCCAAAGCCGACGTTCAAAATTCCTGGATTAACTTCCGCTCCCGGCACTAACCGGTCATTGAGCCTGCGATAGAAGCGACAGGTTAGCAGAAGTAGGTTAATTCCTACATAACAACAAGAAACTGCTACTTCGGCACCCACCGGAGCTAATGTATT
>Ga0255049_10000023_pt1 | contig 87446 bp, 81 predicted proteins | sample JV7_2_3_MG_FD_183615 | JGI IMG/M metagenome (GOLD analysis project Ga0255049, IMG submission 183615) | Seawater microbial communities from Jervis Inlet, British Columbia, Canada - JV7_2_3 | ecosystem: Environmental > Aquatic > Marine > Inlet | place: Canada: British Columbia | collected 2016-10-06 | reverse complement strand
ATCAGTCGGCGACTCGACAACACATAGCTGTGCTGTATCTCGACCGCTGGCAGAACAAATCGAACACAGCTCGTTCTCTGTGAACATACGACAACGACTACAGTGCCCTATTCCATCGACGGCATCAGCGAGTGCCGCGGCAAGGCCACCCGCGCCATCGCGATCTCGTTCCAGCAAGTGAAATGCAATACGCTGCGCAGACTTTTGGCCGACGCCAGGCATACAACGAAGACCGTCGATCAACCGAACCAATAGTGGAGAATAGGACATCGGCTAAAACGGCAGTTTCATGCCAGGCGGCAAACTCATTCCCGACGCCATGCCTGAGAACTTTTCCGCAACCGTTTTTTCAACTTTACGGATAGAGTCATTGAATGCGGCGACTATCAGGTCTTCCAGCATTTCCTTGTCATCACCAACAAGTGTGTCATCGATTTCAACAGACTGAACCTGATGTCGACAGGTCATTGTGATCTTCACCATGCCCGCTCCGGACTCACCGGTAACGGTGATCGACGCCATTTCTTCCTGCGCCTTTTTCATATTGGCCTGCATCTCTTGTGCCTGCTTCATCAATTGGCCAATGCCACCCTTCATGCCAGTACTCCGTTAATGCGATTAATACGGGTTCAGAACCACCCGAATGATTCAAGACAAGGCACAGTGTGCAGAGAATGGCTGGTCCTTTTCAAGTACTGTAACGCCGTATTGGATCATTCGGGTGGTTCCCTCCGGGCGAGCTGTGAAGCAGTCGTCCACGTTGTTACGTCTCTAGGCAAGGACGCGCCATTGCCGGCGACACGCGCCTAGTGGCCAACTGCTTCACAACTCGCTGAACCCGTATTAATCACATTAACGGAGTACTAGTCTCCTGAAATTATCTCAATAGTGTCCGCTTTTAATTCAGCGCCAAACATGTTCTTCAAGGCCTGTACGTTCGGATCTGCCTCAAGGTTCTTTCGAGCTTCCTCAAGTTGCTCATCGGCCATGCGTGATTCCTGCTGAACCGGTGTTTCTGCCGCTTTGGAACCGATCGTGATATCAACAAGCAGTTTTTCACCAAAGTGCTCACTCAAACACTCGGCGATGGCGTCTTTGCGCTGCTTCGTCAGCATCGACTCTGATCGCGGATCCAGGCCAAGAAACACCGTGATTTCTTCGCGCCGCAAATACGCACAGTTACTGGCCAGCAAACGCGCCGCGCCAGACAAGCCGAGACCGACAACCAGTTGACTCCAGTCCGGATCCGACCATGCCTGTGATTCGGCGGCCGGTTGCACTGCTTTTGCCGGCACCGCTTTCGGTGCAGCAACGGCCGGTTTGGCTGCGGTATCTGTAACTATTCCACCACCACCTGCCGATCCAGTTGTCTCCGCCGCAGCCGGTTTGAAAGCGAGCATTCGCATCAGGGTCATTTCCGCCCCACTGCGTGGGTCAGGCGCAAGATGCAGATCCCTTCGCCCCATGATCGCCACCTGGTAAAACAACTGGACGTCCGCAATTGGCATTGCCTCGGCAAGCTCTGCGATTTCTTTTTCTGAGAGGTCGTCTTCACCGTCGCAAGTACCAACAACCTGAAAGACCGCAACTCGTTGCAGATCCCTCGCGATGTCATCCAGAAGGCGTAAGTAATCCGGAAACTGCTCGTCGATTTCACGTATGGCTTCAATAATGCCTTTCGCATCACCGGCAGCCAGCAACTTCATCAAGCGCATAACGTGATCACGATCGATGGTGCCAAGCATGGTTGCGGTCGGGCCCTCTTCTATTTTTCCACCGCAGTACGCGATCGCCTGGTCCAGCAGACTTAGTGCGTCGCGCATACTGCCGTCTGCAGCACGAGCGATCATCGCCAGTGCGGCAGGTTCAAACTCGATCTTTTCCTCACCGCAAATATACGTCAGGCGATCTGAAATCAGCCGTGGCGTCATGCGTTTCAAGTTGAACTGCAGACAGCGCGATAACACCGTGACAGGCAGTTTTTGGGGATCTGTTGTCGCAAGCAGGAATTTGACGTGTTCCGGCGGTTCTTCCAGCGTTTTCAGAAGAGCGTTGAACGAGCTCTTCGAAAGCATGTGCACCTCATCAATCAGGTACACCTTGTAGCGACCGCGGGCCGCAGCATACGGCACGTTGTCGAGCAGGTCGCGGGTATCGTCAACTTTGGTCCTGGACGCGGCGTCGACTTCGATCAGATCGATAAACCGGCCCTCATCGATTTCCCGGCAGGCACTGCATTTTCCACACGGCTCCGCCGTCACACCCGTTTCGCAATTTAGTGCCTTCGCGAGGATGCGAGCGATGGTCGTCTTACCAACTCCGCGCGTTCCGGTGAACAGGTAGGCGTGATGCAAGCGGCCGGTTTCAAGCGCATTCATCAGTGCCTGAAGCACATGCTCCTGGCCGACGGTCTCAGAGAAGTCTTTAGGTCGCCATTTGCGGGCGAGAACAAGATAACTCATGCACGAGAACTCATAGAATATGGCTCATAGGTCGGGTACCGGTCGAGAATCGACTAGTGTAACGCAAGTGGCCCGCGCCAGCTGCTCCCCGGCACCCGGTGTCACTGCTACCGTTGCTCCCTTCCGGGCCTGGCGGAGTTTACAGCTGACCGTCGCGGGGAAGCCGACGCGGACCGGGCGCGATTATCGCTGCTAAGACACCCGGACACAACATACCTATCCCCAGAGGTGACTGTCTTTTTCGATAACCTGCGATGAAGGACCGACGATCAACGGATCCGGGCCGTGCAGAATATGATTGTCTTTTTCGGGGTAATCGAGAGTCGAAAGGAAGTGCTGCATGCAGTTCAGGCGTGCGCGCTTCTTGTCATCCGATTTGATGATGGTCCACGGCGCGTCGGCGGTATCCGTATAGAAGAACATGGACTCCTTGGCTTCCGTGTACTCCTGCCACTTGTCACGCGATTCCTGATCGATCGGACTCAGCTTCCAGTGCTTGAGTGGAGACTCCGAACGTGCGGCAAATCGCCGCGCCTGCTCCGCCTCGGTGACTGAGAACCAGTACTTGAACAAACGGATACCGGAGCGAACCAGCATGCGTTCAAGATCGGGTACCTGCCGCATGAACTCAAGATATTCCAGCGAATCGCAAAAACCCATTACCCGCTCGACGCCCGCGCGGTTGTACCAGGAGCGATCAAAGAACACCATTTCACCTTCTGACGGCAGATGCTTTATGTAGCGCTGGAAGTACCACTGACCCCTTTGGTGATCAGTCGGCTTTTCGAGAGCAACAACCCGAGCTGCACGTGGATTCAGGTGCTCCATAAAGCGCTTGATAGTGCCGCCCTTGCCGGCCGCATCCCGGCCCTCGCAAATAACGATGATCCGTTGGCCGGTTTGCTTCACCCAGTTCTGTACCTTGAGGAGCTCAACCTGCAGCTCTTTCTTGTGCGTTTCGTAGGCGCCCTTTCTGATCTTGGTCTTGTACGGGTATTTGCCACTACGGAACAAGTCCTTGATTTGATCCGGACTGTGCCGCATTTCGCCGAAAATAGCCGCCGGTGATTTAGGCTTTTCAATCTCATCCACGCCAGAATCCGTAATCGGAACGATAGTGTCAGACTGCCCGGTTTTTCTATCTGTCATAATCACGCACTCACTATTGCCAAAACTATATACCACATTGTCCGCTGATCGGCCCTGCGGCTAAATACGGAGTACTGCTTATTGCCGTACGATACTATATTCATCCGCACGCCTTGAAACTTTTCCTGCAATAATGTGCCTATACATTCCATACTCCTTGACTCGCGCCAGGTTATTCCAATGATTTCTATCCGCCGCAGTACTCCCAGGCCAGGCACGATTGTGCTAGCCGCCGCTAGTATCTTGTTCATTGGCTGCACTACCGTCACGACTCAGAGCTTCAAGACCAACAAGAATTCCAGTATTGAGTCCAGCCAGATTGCCGTGGGCGCGGATTTCGGAAAGTACGACCGACTGACTGCCGATGGCATGGGAATATTCTTTCCGAAAGACGGTGCACCATCGAAGGATGACCAGGAACGCACGCGAAAAATATTTCGTACCGCGTTTCTTAGTGAATTGAAGGCATACACAATTGTGGAGAATAAAGGTCCGACTACTCTGGAGGTCAGACCCAGTCTGATCGACTACAGACAATCTTCCGGAGGCGATGCGCAACTCGTGAGGCGCGATCTTCGTGACCTCGCGAATCCGGGCTCGCTGATATTTCTTATGGAACTGGTGGATTCCGAATCCGGTGAAGTACTTGGCCGCGCCGCAGATAGTGCTTCCGTACCTACATTTGGTACTGGTGACAACGCCATTACAGATTGGGATGCCGTTCAGTCAGCCGCGGAGCGATGGGCAGAATTATTCCACAAATTCCTTGATGAAAACCTGAACAAGTAATACCGTACGGCGCCTTCAGAAAGACGGCCTGATCGGCTAACTTGGATCGACTAGTGGCACGACCGTTGCCAGCTGCGCATCGATCACTGTATTGAACCTGTTCTCGAGTTGATAAAATCGCGCGACTTTTAGCGCTGGAAGAGCGTCTCGAAATTTCGGCAAAAACTGCTGCTGGACCTGTAACAGCTCTTCCTTGATTCCAAAGTATGTCTCGATCATCTCGTCGGCGTACTCATCGGAAAGGTCCGCATCGTCGTATCGCCGAACGTAGTCTTTGATCAAGTCGCCGTATCGACGCATGATCTCGTCATGTTTTTCTCTGTAGCTCATATAAACCGGCCAAAACTCTGTGGCCTCCGCATCCGTCATATGCAATTCAGAGCGAATCATTTCTTGCCGCTCGGCCTGGATCATCGCCCGGCCATCAGCACGCTCATCGTTTGCCGAAGCCGCCACACCGAAGAACAGGAAAAAAAGTACGATAAAGCCCGTGAGTCGTTTCATAGCTAAGATTATCCAGAGAAGTTTAGTTGACGGCGCTGTCGGCGCGAATTGCAGGCGCACCATAGTATCACTTTGAATACCGAAACCCTGTGGTCTGATGTTTGTAGTATCGTGCAGAGCATATCCATACGTGGAGAGCACCCCTTGAACCGTGTTCGACTAATTCGACTGACACTTGTTGTGCTTATTTTTGCCCTGCTGTCCTCATGCGACTCAGGCCCTCATCAATTGCGGCTCGTGGTGCCGACGGAACCTGAGGATCGCAGCATCGTAGAGGAGCTGGGTGGGCTGCTCGATGACGAGGCAATGATTCGATTCCACCTCACGGATACCCCCTTATCAGAAGAAGCCGCATTGGATGCCATCGTGTCGGGTGAGGCAGACATCGCACTGGTCTCGAACAACCTGCCATTTCGCAAAGAGATCAGCACCGTGATGCCACTTTATCCAACCGTGCTGCACATGGGCCGCCGTGACGGATCAAGCTCTTCCACTGGCGTCGATATGTTGCGAAATTCGACGGTTCATGCAGGCCCGGAGGGATCAGCGTCGCGGTTTATTTTCGAGCGCATCACAGAACGCATGAACCTCGGCAAGGACGAATATCGATTCGTCGACGGTAAGGAAGAATCAGCGGATATCATCATCGTGTTTTCTCCGATTTCGCCGGAGAGAATCACCGGCATTCGCGAGTTTCGAGACGACTTGTCAGATTTCCGGCTATTGTCCATAGGAACCCCAGAGGATATTGGCAATGGCAATGTCATTGATTCTGCGGTACTGCTCAACCCGCACTTTCGCCCGTTTGTAATTCCTGTCGGAACCTATGGTGAACTGACTCAAGAGCCCATCGTTACGGTTGCGGTCGACAAAATTCTGGTAGCGAGACGAGATCTCGACAACGCAGTAGTCTACGACTTGATCAATGAAATACTCAGATTAAGACCCGCACTTGCTGCCAAACGGCCCGGACTGTTTCAGCAATTATCCGAGGATTTTGATACCAGCCGCTCAAAGTTCATCGTGCATGCTGGAACACAGGATTATCTGCAACGATCCGAACCAACCGTTTACGAGCGTTACTCCGGAGTGGCGGAAGTCGTCGTCACATTAATCGTTGCGTTTGGCAGTACGATATTCGCCAGCGTTCGAATCTACAATATGCGCCGCAAGAACCGAATTGACACCTTCTACACCAGGACTATTGCGTTAAGTCGATCTGCTGACGACTCAACAGACGCCGCTGAGTTACAGCAAATTATCGAAGAGGTCAGAACGCTGCAGTCCACCGCATTCGATCTCCTGGTCGATGAAAAGCTTGCCGCTGACGACAGTTTTCGCATCTTCATCACCTTATCAAATGATGTACTTCGGCAGTTGGGCGATCTGTCATTAAATCTTGATCGGGCGTAAGGTGTACGCCATAGCGCGATGCCCGCATCCACGAGCGAGGAAGACAAAGATGGAAATTAATAAAACAAATACGGCAATTACGCTTATCACCCTGATCACTCTTGCCACACCGGTGTTTGCGCAAGATCCAATGCCGAGTGAAGAGTCGCTTCTGGGTGCATACCCGGAACGTAAGAACTACTCGCCCTACGCCGGACGCAACTTCCCGACTAATGTGTATTGGGGCGACACGCATTTGCACACTGGCATGTCCATGGACGCCGGCGCATTCGGTGCGAGACTCATGCCGGAAGACGCACACCGCTTCGCCCGCGGCGAGGAGCTGACCTCCTCGACCGGATTGAGTGTCAAGCTTTCTCGACCCCTCGATTTTCTCGTTGTCGCCGACCATTCCGACAACATGGGATTCTTCCCGCGTCTGGCCGGTGGCGACCCGAAGATGCTGGCCGACCCAACGGGACGACGGTGGTACGACATGGTCCAGGCCGGCGGTCAGGAGGGAGTCAAGGCAGCCGTAGAGATCGTACAAAGCCTTACTATGAACACAATGCCCGAAGCGCTTGCGATTCTGCCGGGAACCGACGTCTATCGATCGGCATGGGAAGTGTCACTCGACGCAGCCGAGAAATACAATGAGCCTGGTCGCTACACAGCGCTACACGGCTATGAGTGGACCTCAACAGAGAATGGCATGAATCGCCATCGTGTTGTCATTTATCGCGACGACGCCGACAAGGCAAGCATACTGGTGCCCTACTCAACCGTACCGCCTCTTGGCAGCCCCGACGAGCGCGATTTATGGAAATGGATGGAGTTTTACGAAGACAAGACAGGTGGGCGCATGCTGGCGATCGCGCACAACGGCAATATGAGCAACGGGACGATGTTCCCGACTGCCGATACGTTCACTGGCAAACGATATGACCGCGCTTGGGCAGAGACACGCAGCAAATGGGAACCACTGTACGAAATTACGCAGATCAAGGGTGATGGCGAGACACACCCGGTTTTGTCACCAAACGACGAGTTCGCCGATTACGAAACATGGGACCAGGGTAATCTTGACCTCACCGAGTTTAAGACGGACGCGATGCTGCCACATGAATACGGTCGGTCTGCGTTAGGGATTGGCCTGGAACTTGAGAAGAAGCTCGGTGTGAATCCTTACAAGTTCGGCTTCATCGGCTCAACTGACAGTCACACCGGTCTTGCAACTGCGCAGGAAGACAATTTCTTTGGCAAACATTCCGGCGCGGAGCCGAATGCCAAGCGTGTTGAACACCCGATGGCGAAGGTTGGCGATGCAGAGTACACCGGTTGGTCGATGGTCGCCTCCGGACTTGCCGCGGTCTGGGCCCGCGAGAACACCCGTGAAGCCCTTTTCGACGCCATGATGAATAAAGAAACCTATGGCACGACAGGACCACGCATGCTGGTGCGATTCTTTGGTGGTTGGGAATTTAACGCGGCGGACGCGCAGAACCGACTGCCAGCAGATATCGGATACCGCAAGGGTGTGCCGATGGGCGGCGACCTGAGCAATGCTCCGGACGGCAAAGCGCCGAGCTTCCTGGTCGCTGCGTTGCGCGACCCGTTGTCGGGCAACCTCGATCGAATCCAGGTCGTCAAAGTCTGGCTCGACAATCGTGGCAAACGACAGGAACAGGTTTTTGATGTCGCGTGGTCTGGTGACCGACAACCCGGTGCTGACGGCAAGCTGCCCAAGGTTGGCAGCACTGTTGACGTCGCCAACGCAACCTGGACAAATACCATCGGCGCACCCGAACTGATTGGTGTGTGGACCGATCCGGATTTCGATTCGACGGTCAGCGCGTCTTACTACGCTCGCGTGCTTGAGATTCCGACTCCGCGCTGGACAGCCTACGAAGCCAATCGATTCGACATCACCATGAAAGACGAGATTCCGATGGTGACTGTTGAGCGCGCCTATACAACGCCGATCTGGTACACGCCTTAGGAACGGCGCGGCAGAGAACTCCGCCGGCCTGATAATTTCAGTCATTCTGTTATTTTCAATCGGCCAGGACGAAATTGTTGGATCGACGGAGGTTAACTGTTTTGAAATCGGAAAAACAAAAAAGTGTTTCACTCGTTCTTGGCAGTGGTGGTGCTCGGGGTCTGGCACATATTGGCGTTATCCGCGAACTTGAGAATCGTGGTCTTGAGATCGCCTCAATCTCCGGTTGCTCTATCGGTGCACTGATCGGCGGCGTCTACGCGGCTGGAAAGCTTGATGAGTTCGAAACCTGGGTACGCGCCATCACGAAAATGGATATGGTCAATCTCCTCGACCTCTCATGGGCACGGCACGGCCTCGTAAAGGGCGACAAAATCATTAGCACACTGGTCGAGTTAGTAGGCGAAAAGACTATCGAGGAACTGCCGATCCCCTACACCGCAATGGCCGCTGACATAAAGAATGAAAAAGAAGTCTGGCTTAATTCGGGTCGCCTCTTCGACGCGATTCGAGCATCCATTTCACTACCGCTATTCTTCACGCCAGTACCCTACAAAGGGAATTATCTTATCGATGGGGGCGTCCTGAACCCTGTGCCGATCGCGCCAACGTTTAATGATGACACCGACCTGACCATTGCTGTCAACCTCGGTGGACAGGCGAGCAAGGATCTAAGCACGCCCAGCGATGAAGATCCGCCGACCGCCGCCCCTAAATCATTCCGGACCAGAGTCGGCCGCTTTATTCGTGACCTGCAGTCGTCTGATGAGAATGACAAGGCAGACACGCTTGGTGCCTACGAAATTGCGGATCAGGCATTTGACGCAATGCAGAGCACAATCGCAAGGCAAAAACTAGCGGCCTACCCACCCGACGTCATCATTGAAATCCCACGGAATGCTTACGGGACTTTCGACTTCGATCAAGCGGCACAGATTATCGAACTTGGTCGGACCAAAGCCAGAGAGTGTTTAGTTAACATCCAGCAGTAATCTGCGAAGGACGCGAACGACAGATCGGATCTTCAATATTCCGCGTCAGAAACCAATCGCGAGAAACACCGCCGGGCCATGGTGACGTACATCGATATGGCCGTTTACACCACTCTCCCTGGACGACAACTTCATGCCATAGAAATTGTAGCCAACACCGATGCTAGCGGCATCTGCAAACCGGTACTGGATATCCAGTGACGCGAAGTTAAGCGAGCCTTCGTAGCGATCAAAGTCGGTGCGAAATACCTGCAACTTCGCGCCGACAGTCGTCTTCTCGTTAAGGAAAACTGAGCCGTGTGCGCCGATGACGGGCAGCGGCGTTCCTACGCTCGACCTCTCTGCCTGCCCCGTTGCATCTGCGGAGATATCGGCCTCGAAATCCGCGAAGTGAATGCCAATCATGACGCCCAGTTCTTTTTGCGCATCTCTCATTAATGAGTAGCTGTAACCCGCACGGAAAATTTTCGCACCTACACGAGTATCGACGATCGTCCCTGCGGGAAAAATTTCATCACCGAAAACAAGATCTCTGGACAGAGTAGTCGTTGAATTTCGGCCCAACTCGAAGTAGCCAAACTCGAGTCGATGGTAATGGCCAAGCCGAACTGTCGCGTCGACTTGAAGTACCGTTTCGTCGTCGGCTACACCGAGGAAATCCTCGATGTCAGTCTCGAAGCCCGGTACGCCATCGGAGGTGTCTCTTGCCACCCTGGTACTTATAGAATCCTGAAACGCGCTTATCCTGAGATCGAACTTCGGCGTTCGCGGTGCAGAATTGTCATAGGCCCGCGGCTGAAAGACATCGGTGTTGTACGCGAGCCCTATTCGTGCCGACCAAATGTCGTCACGCTCTACAATCGGGCTATCCGCAATAGTCGAATCCAGAGTTTCGAGGCCGATTGCGCCGGACAACAGCCATTTGTCGTTCAGGGCGTAGCCCCAGCGCGCCTTGAAAGACAGGTTCGATGCGGCGTCCGGCGAATAGGCCGGGCGGGTCGGAGTCGCTTCAGCATCCGTCACTTCATAGTAGTAGCTGACGTAATCACTGTCTTGATGAATGAGTTCAATACTGGGAACCAAATAACCGCGCGGCCATTCCATTGGCAGCGACAGCGCAAGCTGACTGATATGGCCCTCATGCCGATCCAATGGTTCGACGTAGGTCTTGAAATTAATGTGTACCGGCCATCCTCGCCACCCAATTATCGGGCCAACCTCAACTGTCCATTTACGATCTGCGATCCCAATGAGGTCTGCAGACTCGCTATTGCCAAAGCCAAGAGTTTGAATTCGACCCACGACGCCCAACTCCCAACCGCTCTCGCTAAGCCACCGCACGCCCATGTCACCCTCGCGTATAAGGAACCAGTCGTCTGTGAAGGCTGAGTCTCTAAAACTCGTCAGATAGGGGTAGGCGTAAGCACTGCTCTCCGCACCTGTGTACGGATTTTGCTGTCCTGTGACCGCGAGCCCGAGGGCGAAGTCGTTTAGATCGTAGTCGCGCAGGTAGTCGAGCAGCCGGCCTGCAAACGCCCCGTCTGATATAAGCAGGCAGCCAAGCAATAGTAGATAGCGACACACTAGATTGTTTGCTTCATTGCAGTCACGGCGAGTTCACGGGGAAGGTCAATCGGGTTGATGATATTATCACGAACGGGATTTCAAGCAGTGATAAACTAGCGCGACACATAGTTTACCGAAGGACAATTGATGATTCGAAATTTGCTGTTCATTACAACATTCGCCTTGACTGCCGCCTGCGCTGGTCCACAAATAACTCGAGTACAGGCTTTGTCCGAAACGGCCGATGTACCCTATAGCAATGTACTGGTCATCTCTATGTTCGATTCCTTCGATATACGCAGGTATCTCGAAGGCGAGCTAGTCAAGCAACTGACGGAACAAGGCGTCACAGCGGTCGCAAGCACGTCAATGATGGATACCAGAACGCCTGTCACTCGGCAGACCTTTCTGGATATGGTAGAAGCGCAGGGATCTGACGCGGTCCTGGTAACAAAAATGGCAAATCTTGATACAAGTGCGAAAACCAAAGATGCGAGTCCTGAGGCAACTCGTATCTTCAGACCCACCTACTACTACAATGTCTGGAGCGTCGAATTGACCGAATTCGTCGGACCGCAAGACGTAGAATTCACACACTCGCTTGTGCTGTCTACACAACTTTACTCCGTTAGTAAGCAAGCGCCTGTCTGGGCGATAGATTCGAAGACGAAAGTGGCTGGCGACCACCAGAATCGCGGCGACACCACGTTTATTACAAAGGAAGCAAAGGCAATCGTGAATTACCTATCCAGAGATGGCCTGCTCGCTCCGTAGCACCGCTGGCGTCATCTTTAGCATCACCGCTCGAGGAATTACGTGAATCTAGGTAGTCGATGGCACGGATAAATACACTCCTGCCCGGCAGCTCATGACCCAAGCGCTTCACTACAATCAAATTGCAGTTCTCCACGCCCGCCCCCTTGTAAGATGCATAAACTCGCCTTGTCAGTCGTTCGTTGAAATCATTCGTGCCGGTCAGAAACACATGGTAATTCTGCCTGATGATATCCAGCTTCGGAGGTGGAGTTGATGTTCCCCAGGCCTCTGCACCAGCGATGTAAATGCCGCCGTGAAATACCTCGGGTCTGGCAACGGCAACACGACTGGCGGTCTTTCCGCCACCCGAAAATCCTGCCACGTAGATGCGATCTGCATCAAGCACATATTCGTTCGCGAGTATCTTGGGCGCCAACATCGCCAGGAACATGCGCTTACCAACGGCGACTCGATTGCCAGCGTCATTTGCACCGATCCAGATTAGATTCTTCTCCCCCAGCGGTTCGTTCCAGATCCTTGGAGGACCGCCCTTCGGGGTTGGACTGACAAAGACGACCACGCCAACGGGACGTGTGGCGTCGTAGGTGTCAGGCACGTATAGCTGCCAGCTAAGGCTTTCATCAGATCGCAGAATTTCCGCTGCATCCATCACGCCCTGCTCGCCCAGTAATTCCAGTGGGGAGAATTCCAGCCTGAAGTATCCTGTTCTGGCTGCTTCAATGCTATCAGCGGATGACCAGGTACAAGTGACTAGCAGCAGGCTGGTGAATGCGCGTCGGAGAGTGCCGTTTATTCGGCGCGTCATCCCTTGTGCTACGCCATCGTCAGCGACGATTTCGTTCCTCCCAGGCTTCAGTACATTGAGGAAGGTCATGAAACAGTCTTGGGGTTAACGAACCGGATACCGTGCGCCTGGGGTCACCGTAATCTGCCCAAAAGGTCTCACACCATGCCTGATCGCCAGTCTCTGTTCGTACGCATTCCACGATCTCGCCTTCTCTTAATGGCGCGATCCTTTCTTCCCTTGCATCCTCGCATCGACGATCCAGGTCCGCAAGACTCATTTGCGTAATATCGATTTCCTTAACTGGCGAGCGTATCGGAGTCTCCGGCTGTACTGATTGATTTGCGACACCTGTTTCAGAAACCGAAGGCGATTTGATGGTCGTCTGTGCTGGTGGCACATAACGTGGGGCCGGGTCCGTTGTAATAACCTCAACTTCGCCTTCAGGCGATTCGCCTGGCGGCTCATCACCAAAGTGAACGACCCCTTCTTCATCCACCCACTTATAAACCGTCTGCTGCGCGTAAGCGCTTGCACAGACAACCGTCAGGATAATGCCAAGGGCAAAAACCCCACTGCGGTTCTTAGTCGACATATCATTCCCTCCGTCAGTGGATGGAGCCTGACTCTCTTTCGATGACTAACCGATACGGGCCAGATAGCCACTAGCGTCGAATACCACAACGTACTTCACATTGCCAGGCTTGTCATAGATCCAGGTATCGCCAGATCGAACTGTGGGCTCTCCACATTTTTTCAGCACCTCATATTTGCCGGGGCCGGGTCGCCCGCCAGAACTGATAAGGTGTGTCCCGCAGCGCATTGAATCGGCAAGAGCGAATTCCATCAACAGCATTGAGAGCAGAATGACTGATGCGACGATCCATTTTAAGTTGCATATCATTGGTTGTACCTCCGGTAGTCGAGTGGTGACTTCCCAGAATGTTCCTGTTTATGGGATAGAATATTCAAGATCCTTGATAACGGCCAAGCCGGATGCAATGCGAAGATCCGAACCAGACGCCATGTCGGTGATGAGCGCGCGCATCGGTGACCGTACCCGCAGCGTGCCTGAACCCGAAATGCCGGCAAAGTCTCCTTCGCCGTCGATCAGCGTAAACGTACCGTTGCAGCTGCCGACTTCTCCGTTGCAAATCAATTCCGCATAGGCAACGTTTTCAGGGGAAGCCGAAATCTCGCAATGGCCGACCGCCTCGCTGTTACCCATCTTCAGATTAAGCTTCTGAATAATCGGACACATGACGAAGGCTTCGTGCATTTCACCGCGCGATGACTCTATATACATGACCCCTGTGAACGCACCAAGGAACATCATCGTGCTGGTGTCTACTTGGAATACACGACCTGCGGCCTCCCACGGAATGATCGCCTGCACCGTGTCCTTCTCCGCCGCGTAAACCGGCGAGAGGTTCAGCAGCAACAATGCCACTGCCGCCATCAAATAACTTCGCTTCACCGTCATTACCTCGTCTCCTGTTCTGTCAACGACTGAAACCAGTGCGCCAGCCGACGAACGGGTCGTCTACTATGCAACCTAACGAGGCCACATGACCACGAGCTTACTGTCGGAAAATCAACTGCTAATGACAATCCGGGAGACTACTTACACGCGCCGATCGGGTCAGAAGTCGACCTTGAAGAACAGTAGAGCCCCCGTATATTGCCAGTCAAGACTGCCGCTAAAGTTGGTCTTTGTAGCGTCTACATCGAAGTGAACGCTGTTAAAGCCGAGACCCAACGCGATATGGTCGATGATCTGGTAGTCGATGCCCACATAAAGATCAACAAGTAAGCCATCGACGTCATCGAACTCGAACGCGAATAATTCGCCGCTCGCACCCAAGGTCAACCGGTCTGTGAATTCATACTCACCTCTCAGGCCAATCACCGGCAGAGGAGCGGTTATCGAACTAAGCTCGAATTGTCCCAGGCTCTGTTGGTCCAGGCCGATTTTTGAATCGCCAATATGGATGCCAAGCGTTACACCAAGATATCCACTATCTCTCTGCATAAACGAATACGCATATGTGAGCTTGTATATATTGAGGTCGAAAGACGTATTGACGACTGTGTCTATCGGAAAGATTTTATCGCCGTACTGTATATCTCGCAGGATCGTTGCCGAACTATCGCGCGACAGGTCGAAGACACTGAAATTCAACCGGTGTTTCTGGTTGAATCGATAGTGGCCATCAATCCTGAACACGGAATCTGTGGAGTCAAGCCCAAGGTCATCTTCGAAGTCGATCACAGTGCCTTTGCCAAGCACATCCGAATCAAGTTGTGTATCGGTAGACCGATCCGTAACAAATACACCGAGACTGATACTGAAGCGATCGTCAACTCCGGATTGTGCAAAAGCAAAAGCCGGGGCCATCAGCAACAGCCAAGCGAATACCTTTGAATGCGAAATCATATTACTCACCAATTCCAGAATCAGTACTTGTAGGGCATTAGGTGACGGCAGCAAGGCAGCGTCAATCCGGGCTAACACCTAAATTGGCGGCAGCCAACCCGACATTGCGCCAGTAGTTGCTGCCAATACTCAATAAAATTCATTTGCTCACAATTGTACTGACTGCGCTGCCATGCATAAGTTTTGCGAAATCTGACGTGGTCGTTTTTGGTAATGGCGGACGACGCTCATTGGCAATCCGCCCTCCTTCCCGTATCGCTGAGTTTGCTCACAATGCCGACCACGATCATATGGTCATCCGCGACCCGTCCAACAACTACGGCGAAGACTGGCCTGGAAAGCGCTACGAGGAACATCACCCGTACATGGAAGATGCAATTTGGAAAGCTGCAGATCTTTGAGTATTAGCTCCGCGGCACCGATCGAGTACGGCAGTGATTCCACAGGCGGCTTTTCCGCCTAATAAACCGATCGCTGTTCGTAGAGCCTTTTGATCCAGTTCGCTGCCAGGTCAATCCACTGACCAGTTCCGTCCCTGTTATTTCCCGGCCCGAAACCATGACCTCCATGTGCGAACAGGTGCAATTCAGCATCCACGCCACTGTCTCTGAGCACGTCGGCATACATCGTTGATTCCGTATAGTGACTGACCTCATCATCCACAGCGTGAACGAGGAAAGCCGGTGGCGTGTCTCTGCTTACCCAATTCAACAATACTTCCTTTCTTTCTTCATCATCCGTCAATGGACGGTAGTAGAGGTTTTTTTCCAGCCAATCCCGGTTGACCGGATTCAACCTGGAGGTGCCGTAGGCCAGGATCGCAAAATCGGGATTCAGCAGCGGATTCGGATCCGGGTGCACCATGGAATAAACGGCCAGATGTCCGCTGGCGGAAAAGCCAACCACCCCGACTTTTCCGGCACGGACCCCCGATTTTTCCTGCTCGGCCCTCAATAGCCCCATCGCTCGGCGAAAATCTGCGAATGGCACTTTCTCTGGCCTTGTTGCAGTACGAGAGTCAGGAACACGGTATTTCAAGACGGCGGCCGATATTCCCCGTTCCACGAAGGCCGCTGCGATCTCAGACCCCTCGTGATAGATGGCGACTACGTCATAGCCACCTCCCGGTGCAATCAAGACCCAGGCTTGCGAAATTTCTTCCGACGGATACAGCGTCAAAGTTGGCTTGGTCACGCGATGGGCACAGCGTACTCCTCCCCAGCAGTCGTCGATGTACTCCCGGTCCTCAACAGGCTTTGAGTATGGAGGTGCTTGATCCGGCCATAACTCAATCTCACTTTGAGCCTGAGTGACATACGAGCACAGCAGCAAGATTATGAATAGAGATGGTCGCATCGTTCAGTTCCCGTTTTTAAGACTTGTCCGCCAGAAATTCGTAGATTGTCGTTTGGCGGTACAGACCCCCAACCGCCAGTCGCGCGGATGGGAACGTCGGTTGATTGGGCGCATCGGGAAAGCCCTGTGCTTCAAGACAAAGTCCCTGCCGCGAATGAAACGGCCCAGTCAGGTGGTCGCCGGTGTACAGCTGGAGGCCCGGTTGGGTTGTGTGAACGCGGAGGCGCAGGCCGCTATTTGGGGAGTAAAGTTCTGCCGCCCTCCGTAACCGACCGTCGCTTTCCGGCAGCACGAAGTTGTGGTCAAACTGCAGGCCATTGACTCCGTCACCAATTGCAGTCGACTGGCGCAAATCGAAGCCAGAAGCGCTAACGTCGCGCAGCTCCCCGGTCGGTATCCGGCCTTCGTCAACGGGCGTAAAGCTGGCGGCATCGATGCTGATTTGATGCGTATCGATCGTGCATTGGTCCCGATCGAGATTAAAGTACGCGTGGTTGGCGAGGCTGACGACCGTGTCGCGATCCGCAGTTGCACGATAATCAATGACCAGTCGGCAGTCTCTGTCTAACTGATAAGTAACGCTGACCTCCAGATTGCCAGGGAAGCCGCCGTCGCCATCCGGCGATACGTAACGACACACTGCCGAGGTGCCATCGACTGTTGGTTCCAAAGTCCAAAACTGTTTATGAAAACCAGCTCTACCACCATGCAAGCAGTGACCGGTGGAGGTTTCGTTCGCATCCAGCTGATAAGTCCGCCCGCCCAGTGAAAACCCGGCGCCCTGAATCCGATTGGCGAATCGTCCTACGGTCGAACCCAGAAATTCAGAGTCCGCCCAGTAATCGTCATGATTTGTGAATCCAAGAATGACGTCCACTGCACCTACTGCCGTCGGCACCTGGATCGACTGAATGGTCGCTCCCAGGTTCAGCAATGTCACTCGCAAGCCTGCTGCCGACTCAAGCACGACAGATTCGATTGGCTGGGGTGGAATTTTCGAGTGCACGGACAAAGCCTTCGTACAGAATGTGCGCTTACTGCGGCGCCGGCGGTGCATCGGAAAACACAGTGTTTAGCATGTCCAGAATAAGGGGTTCCAGTTGCACCTCACTGTAGTCATCTTTGTAATATGACGTAAAGACTGCCACCACGTCACGAGAAGGGCTGACGAATAATCCCTGGCCGCCCCAGCCTCCGTGTGTCAGCCAATCATCCGAATAGACCCCTCCCCATTGGTACAGAGGGTACACAGATCTGCCATCGTCGTGCTTGCGAACCAGGTTTGGATTAGAACCGGTACGCAGAAATTCCAGGTACTCATCGGAGATGACCTTGCGATCGGACACGACCGAATAGCTCGGCGTAAATAACAGGCCGAATCGCGCAAGGTCCCGCATCCTCGACAATAAGCCACCGTGTGAAACTGCGATGCCGTAGCGATAGGCGAAAAATGCCGCGTCGCTTTCCGCACCGATGTGGTGCCAGAACTCCCTCGTAACGATGTCCTGGAACGGGTGGCCAGTTACTTCCTGAATCAGCCACGAAAGAATGAAATTGTTCGCCCCCGAGTAATCGAACGTCGTTCCCTGTTCGGTGAGTCGCGCGACGTCTGCGCCGGCGAAGTAGTCGTACGGGTTATCTGGAGCCGACTCGTCGCGGACGTTGTCCCCTATCGCCATTGAATATTGGTAGTAGCAACTTTGCGGGTCCTCGTAATCATCGCCACAGTCGAGACCCGTCGAATGATCAAGGAAATTTCGAACGGCTGTCCCGGCAAACGAACTGCTCGCGAGGTCTGAAATATAGAACTCGATCGGTTGACTGACATCCACCTCACCACGCTCCTCAAGCAGGCCAACAATCGTGCCAGCGAATACCTTGGCAACCGACCAGTAGGTAACTTTCTCGTAGTCCTTCATCCGCGGGTAACTTTCGAAAACGATCTTGCCCTTGCGCAATATCACTACGCCCATAGCCGTTGACTGATCGTCAGACAACAAATCTTCAAACCGCATTTCACCCTGCTCGGTCTGCACCGGGAAGTCGGCGATTTCAGCCATCGGTTCGTACTGGAGCTCTCTTACCGGTCCGTCGCGATAAACGGGGACGGTCGGGAACATCTGTTGAACGTTCTTGTGCATCCATCCCATTTCCTCGCCGGTCACGGCCCACCATTGGGTGTCGCGAGGAATTTTGCGTTGATGTTCGAGAACCTCCTGCATCGTGTAAGCGGGTTCAAAGTCATACTCGGCCGCCGCATTCCAGCAGCACGCCAGCCCGGCAAGGAGTACAAATCGCCTAATCAGCTTTACCACCATGTGGCATACAGTCCTGTCAGTATCAAAACAATGGCGCCCGAGGCCCAGTTGAAGCCCGCAGTCGTCGAAGTGTCGACTTCGTTGTATCTGATGGCATCCGGATGCGCCCCCGTTCCCTGCAACCGGGACACGATCATGCCGAGCAATACGCACAGAATGAAAGCCAGTCCAACACGATCGATGAATGGCAGTGATGGCCAGTACACCTTGGCGACAATAGAAAATACGGCCGAGCCGATCGCTGCAGCGAGTGCGCCATTTGCGGTGGTGTTCTTCCAGAATATGGCGAGTAAGAAGATCGCGACGATGCCTGGCGTGAAGAAGCCAGTGAATTCCTGGATGTACTGGAACGCCTGATCAAAATTACCAAGCAACGGGCGCGCTACAACTCCGGCGATGATCAGTGCCGTCAGGCTTACGATGCGGCCGATAGTAACGAGCTGCTGCTCCGAGCGGTCGCTGTAGTGTTTCACGATGTCCATCGTGAAAATCGTCGAGATACTGTTCATCATGGATGCCAGCGACGACACGATCGCAGCGATCAAAGCCGCAAATACGAGGCCCATTATTCCAGCCGGCAGCAACTTCATGATTTCGGGGTAAGCTTTGTCCGGCGCGGACAGGTCTGGTGCAAGAATGACCGCGGCGATACCCGGCAGCACGACGAGAACCGGCATCAGCAACTTCAGGAATGCAGCGAAAAGAATACCCTTCTGCGCTTCCCTGTTATTTTTGGCGGCAAGCGCGCGCTGAATTATGTACTGGTTGAACCCCCAGTACGACAGATTCATTACCCACATGCCACCAACGAGAACTGAGATGCCGGGCAGACTCATGTAATGAGGATTGTCCTTTGACAGAATCATGTCGAACTTGTCGGGCACCTGCTCAAGCACCATCTTGAACCCGGCAACGACACCTGCGCCTCCGGATATTTCGTTCATTGATATGTACGCGATCAGCAGGCCACCAAATACGAGCAACACCACCTGGATGATGTCCGTCAGCGCCACCGCCTTGAGGCCCCCATACAAAGAATACGCCGCGGCGAAAGCGGCCAGCAACAACAGCGCGTAGGTAAGGTCGAGCCCGGTTACGGTGTTGATTGCCAACGCGCCGAGCCAGAGGATCGAGGTGAGGTTCACGAATACGTAGACACCGAGCCAGAACACCGCCAACACCATGCGTACGCGGCTGTCAAATCGCTGCTCAAGAAACTGCGGCATCGTGTAAATCCGATGTTTTAGAAAAACAGGCAGCAAGTACTTGCCAACGATCACCAGCGTCAACGCCGACATCCACTCGTACGAAGCGATCGCGATTCCCATAACGAACGCGGACCCCGACATGCCGATGATTTGTTCCGCAGAGATGTTCGCCGCTATAAGCGATGCGCCGACGGCCCACCAGGGCAATGCCCTTCCGGCTAGAAAGTAGTCTTTAGCGTCCTTTTGGTGGCCGCTTTTTTCGCGCGAGACCCACTGCGCGATAAACAACAGCGCGAGTGCGTAGATCGCGACGACGGTGAGGTCCAGAGTCCCAAGATGCATAACTATTTCCTGTCTACGAGGCTGTCGAGGCGCCCGGTTTCGGGCCTGTAAGGATAGAGTGAGAATGAATACCGGTAGCTTGCGTCGGTAAGCGAGTATTTCGACAGCGTGTGTTTGCCCCAGGAATCGTCACCACCGACACCCATTTGTCCGAAATCGATGTTTAGCGAAACGATGTCGCGCGGTACTACGTCATTCACATGCACATTGACGCGCTCTTCATTGTCACGCGCGCCGGGACCGTCTTCGCTTGTTATCGCGATCTTCACCGGCGGCACAAAGTCGATCAAACGATTGTGGTGCACGCTAAAGCTGATCAGGTCTTGGGCAACAACGAGCAGGCCAGCGTTAGCGCCGTCGCTTAGCGATAGCCAGCGAGTGTCGGTCTTGTATCCGTTTTCTTGCGGACGCATGTAGGGCACATAGTGATCGGCGACCGTGTTCGCGTAGCGACCGACGTTCGCCGCCAGCTTTCGATCCGAATAATTCTCGAACGGCCCGCGCCCGAACCATTCGACGTTTTCGAGGGCTCGAATCAGCTCAACATTCATGCCCACCCTGGGAATTTTCGGTAGGCCGTCATTACGCGTAAATTCGTTGTCAACGTGCACATAACCGTAGCGATCAAACCTGAAACTGGATTGCCAACTGGCTACTTCTTCACCGTCGTCAGTGGCAAAAGCGTACTTCGCGACGACGACGATGTTGTCGGGGTCCTCGTCACTTATATCCAGCGACAGCAAGCTGCGATTTCGTCCCGCCTGCTCCCAGACTGCCGCCCAATCCTGCATATAATTGCCAAAATCATTGTCCGTCGGCGCACGCCACAAACTCGGCGTGAGAGGTGCCAACAACAGCTCCCGACCATGCCAGGTGAAAGACGATAACAGGCCATTTTCGGCATCGAACAGCGCGCTCATCTTATCGCCGCTGACTCGGACGCCCTGCTGACTTCGCACCACCGTGGGACGATCCAACGGTTTTGCCGCCGCTACGATCGAGCCAACCTTGCCCGAAATATCGAATTGGGCCGCGGCGTACTCATGGTCGGCAGGCAACAACCCTCGGGGCTTCGGCCCAACGAGGCGCACATTCAAATGATGTTCCGGGCCCTTCTCGAGCCGGCGTGACTTATAGGGTAGTTGTATCCTCGCGTCGCTTTCGGCGCCAACCTCGAGGTCTCTGACTATTCCCTCCTGAACTGATCGACCATCAGCCACGATCTCCCAGTGCAACTCAAATTCAGAAAGGTCGATGAAGTCGTAGTTGTTGCTTACCAACAAGGAGCCTGACGCCGCATTGAGAAGCTCAAAATCGACATACTGGTAGACACGCTTGACCTCCCAGTACGCCGGCTGGATACGTCGATCGGGAAACACCACACCGTTGAAATTGAAGTTGCCGCTTGACGGAACGCCAGGTGGTCCATAGTCACCGCCGTAGGTCCAGTACGGTGTGCCATTCTCGTCATACTCACGCAATCCCTGGTCAACCCAGTCCCAGATAAATCCGCCTGCCAGGATGTCGTACTTGTTGATGACATCCCAGTAGTCCGACAGATTTCCCGTACTATTGCCCATCGAGTGAGAATATTCGATCAGGATAAATGGCCGATCATTGTGTGTCTGTGCGTACTGCTCGAGATCCCAATAACGCCAGTACATACTTGAGTGAAAATCGGAGTGGCGCTCACCGACTTGCTCAATATTACCTTCGGTTTCGTATTGCACCGGCCGGGAAAGATCGCGCGACTTGATCCAGTCATAAGTCGCACCAAGATTCACACCGTCGCCGGCTTCATTGCCGAGCGACCAGATCACGACTGATGGAAAGTTCTTGCTGCGCTCGAGCATGCGTTGAGTGCGATCCAGATGATGTGACATCCAGTGCGGCTTGTTACCGAGCGTCTTATCATGGTCGTAACCGTAGCCATGACTCTCGATGTTCGCCTCGTCGACCATGTAGAGCCCATACTCACTGGTCAGTTCATACCAGCGCTCGGGCTGCGGGTAGTGGGAATTGCGAACTGCATTCAGATTGGCACCCTGCATCAGGCGGATATCGGTCAACATCGTTTCTTTATCAACCACATGGCCCGTGACGTCATGGTGCTCATGCAGGTTGGCACCTTTGAGGCGCACATGTTTGCCATTGATCAAAAATCGCCCGTCGATAATCTCCGCGGTTCGAAATCCGACTATTTGCTCGATCACTTCATCGCCAAACCGGATCGTCAACGTATAGAGATTTGGCGTCTCTGCCGACCAGCTACGCACGTTTTCAATCGTTGTTGCAAAGACATGGTTCGATTCGCCAACCGCCATCGACACGACAGCCTCATCGGAGTGAATGACCTTGCTGCCATCAAGGATTTCTATTGTGAGATTCTCATCAACAGCATCACCGTCACTGACGAGATCGACTTCGAGCTTGAATTCACCGTCACGATAATCATTCTTCAGACCGGCATGCACAAAGAAATCACGAACACGTATATTCGGGCGCGCAAACAGGTTCACATCACGCTGGATGCCGCTCAGCGACCAAAAATCCTGGTCCTCGAGATAGCTGCCGGTACTCCAGCGATACACTTCGACCGCGATCGTGTTTTCGCCTGTCTCAACAAATTTCGTGATGTTGAATTCGGACGGCGTTTTGCTGCCCTCGCTATAGCCTGCGTACTCACCATTGATCCACAGGTAGAAGGCCGAGCTTACCGCGCCGAACTCTACGAAAATCTGCTGCCCGCCCCAGGACTTCGGCACGTCGAATGTACGCCGATACGAACCGACAGGATTATCTTCGGTTGGCACATTGGGTTCGTCGATCTCGAATGGATATGGCACATTGACATAGATTGGGTAGGAATATCCCTCGCGCTCCCAGTTCGAAGGCACCGGGATGCTGGCCCAGCCTGACGCATCAAAATCGGACCGATAGAATTCGCTCTCCCGCCCACCCGGCGTAGGCGAGAAACCGAATTGCCAGTCGCCGTTCAGCGATTTTCGAAATGTTTCACCATCGGCCCGGACGGGTATGAAATGAGCGCGCGGGGCCTCGACGTTTTCGCGAATAACGTTAATGTCATTCCACGCCGGCCGCTGCTCTTCAGCAAGGGCGGCGCTCATGAAAGCGAGACACAAGTAGACGATCAGGTATCGGGTCATTCTTCTCTTCTCTGTATGACTTCCCGCAATGTCTGCGCCGCAAATTCAGGTGTGAGATCGCGTTGCGGCATAGCCAGCATCTCGAAACCAACCAGGTACTTGCGCACACTCGCCGACCTCAGCAATGGCGGATAAATGTGGACGTGAAACTGCCATTCCGGATGTCGTTGACCATCCGATGGTCGCGCATGCAGGCCCATCGAGTACGGCGCCGATGTCGAGAACAGCTCGTCGTAACTCGACAATACCGATCTAAGAGTTTCAGCCAGACTCGCGATCTCGTGCGCGAGCAATTCGCCCGGTGCCGATATCAGACGACGCGGCAGGATCAATGCCTCGTAAGGCCAGGTCGCCCAGTACGGCACCAAGGCAACGAAATTCTCACCAGCAGATATTACGCGGGAGCCATCGTCGAGTTCGGCGGCCAGGTAGTCGACCAGCAGCGGCGTACCGTGCTCGGCGAGGTAGTCCGACTGGGCGGATAACTCTTTTGCCGCTTCTGTCGGCAAATTTTTGGTCGCCCAGACCTGCGCGTGCGGGTGTGCGTTACTACAGCCCATCATCGCGCCGCGATTCTCGAAGACCTGCACATAAGCAATATCTTCCTGTTGATCGAGCACGCTGAATTCATCGAACATCGCCGTGAGAGCTGCACACAAATCGCTATCCGTCATTGTGGCGAGACGCAGATCGTGCCGCTCGGTATAGCAAATTACCCGGCATCGACCTGACTCCGCCCGCGCCTGAAACAGGGGGCCAAAAGACTCAGCCATATCACTTTCGGGCGTTAGCGCCGGAAAGTCATTGTCGAAAATGAATGGGCCCTGGTAGTCAGGATTTTCTTGATCATTGGCTCGCCCATTGCCCGGGCACAGGTAGCAGCTCGGGTCGTATTCGGGCAAATGCTCGTCCTCCTGTGCCTCGACCTTCCCCTGCCAGGGTCGCAGCAGACGGTGCGGAGAAACCAGTATCCACTCACCCGTAAGCGGGTTTCGCCGTGCATGCGATTGATCCGACGTGCTCACTGCCTGCTGATCTCCCGTACCGAATCCGCCGCCTGCACGATGTGCATCCACGGATCGTTGCCGAACGCCATATTGTAGTTGCTGGCAATAAGTCGTGCTGTTTCATCGACATCGTCTGCGGTCGTGAGCGACAGGACGCAACCACCAAAACCAGCGCCGACCATGCGTGACCCCTTTACACCGGGGCAGGAATTCGCAATTTCGACCAGCGCCTCGAGTTCGTCACTGCTCACCTCGAAGTCGTCACGCAGGCTGGCGTGGCAAGCGTTCAGCAGCTCGCCGAGCATCTCCAGATCCTCATCCTTCAGCGCAGCTACCGCGAGATGCACCCTGGCGTTATCACTCACGACGTGACGGCAACGTCGATACAGCACGTCGCCCAAACCATCTTTCTGAGCCTCGAGCGTGGCGGCATCGAGGTCTCGCAACGAAGCTAATCCTGGCACTACCTTTGCGAGATGCCGCACAGCGGTGGCGCATTCGTCGGCGCGATCGTTATAGTCGCCATCGGGCAGTCTGTGCCTGGCGCCACTGTCGGTAATGATGAAACGTGCGCCGTCAGGTATCGGTACCTGCACGACATCAAGACTGCGGCAGTCGAGAAGAACGGCATTGCCTTTTTGGGCACAGGCGATCGTGAACTGATCCATGATTCCGCATGACACCCCCGCGTACCGGTGCTCGGCCCGCTGACATAACTGGGCAAGATGCTTGGGCGGGATACTCGCGCCCGCAATGGCGAGCAGGGCTTGAGCGACTCCGAGTTCCAGCGATGCCGATGAACTCAGGCCGCCACCAACCGGAATGTCGCTGTCAATCCTGAGCGTCGCTCCTCGCAATTCCACCCCGTCCGCCAACAGTTCTGCTGCAACTCCCTTCACGTACTCGATCCAGCTGACCTTCTCGTCGGGCTGGATATTGTCGAGTGCGAAAGACCGGGACTCATTGAAGTGAGTCGACCGAACCTCAACTGTCCGGTCGGAGCGCGGCACCGCACTGACGCGGGTAAACAAGGCGGTCGCCGTCGGCAGCACAAAACCATCGTTGTAATCGGTGTGCTCGCCAATAATGTTGGCGCGCGCCGGCGCCTGGACCAATATCTCAGACATTCTTACAATGATAGGTAATATCCGGGGCCCGTGAAAATGGACTTTCAGCGATAAGTGATGGATATTCTTACGGAGCTCAAGGGGATCTGAATTTTATGGCGGCAAGCTCTATCAAACTTCGCGAAGGTTTCGCTGGGCAAGACATGTTTGTCATTCCACGACCCGTGCTGACCCGTGCCTGCCGACACACCCTCGTGCGCTCGGTATACCCCACCGACATTGGCTGGTTCCCGGCGGCGGGGCACCATTACCGTGACCGGCCAGGTGGTGCGGGCCAGGACCATCTGATGATGTGTACCGGAGGCCACGGTTACGTGGTCATTGAAGGCCAACAGGCGCACCTGACCGCGGGTCACATGATCGTTATCCCACGTGGTGTCCAGCACACCTACTGGGCAGCCGACGATGACCCATGGTCAATCTATTGGGTACATTTTCTCGGCGAGGATGCCGCGTACTACGTCGACCGCATTCCACGCAGGGGGCAGCCTGCACCGGTCGAACCGTCCGCCCAGGACGAAGCTGTACGCCTGTTTCGGTACTGCCTTGATTCCCTGCACGATGGCTACGGCCTGCCGACGCTGATCTACGCAGCCCAGTCGACGCAACACATCATGTCGCTGCTGCTGTATCGCAACCAGGCGCTGCCCATGGAGTCGCATGCGGCAAAGCGACGCTCCAATCTGGAGGCTGTCGTCGACTACATGCAAAACAACCTGACATCAGCCCTGCGACTGGAGGACTTCGCTCGGGAGTCCGGTATGTCGGTCAGCCATTTTTCCGAACGCTTCCGCACGCAGACAGGCCAGTCACCGATGGCCTACTTTATCCACCTGCGAATGCGGCTCGCCTGCCGGCTGCTCGATCTAAGCGATCGACCGGTGAAAACGGTCGCCCTCGATGTGGGCTACACCGACCCCTACTATTTCTCACGTGTGTTCAAGAAATCCATGGGCTCATCTCCGGAAAAATATCGCGAGATCAAGAAAGGCTGAGCGGCGAATAGTCTAAATTTGAGACAACAAGCTTCTGAATTCGTACAGGAATCGCCTAAGTTAAGCCATAGATCGGGAAATAGGGGTATTCCGAAGTTTCGTAAGATCATCCATCAATCAGTAGCAACATCCATTGAGCGCACCTCGCCCCTCGTGACAGTATCGCCAAGAGTAAGGTGCCCGTCGCGGGGCTACGGACAACGTTATCCTGATCGGGGGATCTATAAATGCGCGATGACAAACGATTCGATAAGTCAACCATCATGACGCCAATCGGCGCGAAAACTCCGCTCGCACAGGCTGTTGCAATCGCCATCGCAACCATGAGCGTTGGCGCCGTTGCCCAGGAAACCGAGATTGTGGTCGATGAAATCATCGTGACCGCCACTAAGCGCGAAATGAATTTGCAGGATGTAGCGCAAAGCATTCAGGCGTTCAGTTCTGAGCAGATCGACAAACTCGGCCTGGATAATATGGCCCAGTACATCAAAGCTATCCCGAGCATTTCGACAGTAACTACCTCTCCCGGCAGAAACGAGGTGGTATTCCGCGGCGTGAGCACGGGCACTGGCGAATGGCGCATCGACTCGGGATCTGCTGTCTACGTGGGCGATATTCCCATGACTTCAGCTACCCAGGCTGTTGATCCCAGAACGATTGACGTGGCCAGGATCGAGGCACTGCCCGGCCCGCAGGGCACGCTATTTGGTGCCAGTTCACAGTCTGGCGCTATTCGAATTATCCCCAATAGACCGGATGCCTCTGACGCTTACGGCACCATAGACGTCAGCGGAACATTCATGTCTGAAGGCACCTCCGGCCACAAGATTGAAGGTTGGTTCAATGCACCACTGATAGAAGACAAGCTTGCCGTCAGGGTGGCCTTATTCGATACAGCGACCGGCGGCTATATCGACAACGTTTTGGGCGACAACGTCTTCACCACGGAGACCAACTCCGATGTCGTCGAAGAAGATTTCAACGAATGGGAACAAAGCGGCGGTAGACTCAGCGTATTGTGGAACATCAGCGAAAAGTGGGACGCGGAGCTGATGTACATGAATCAGAGCCAAACTTCGCAGGGTGACTGGAAATCGGATCCAAACCGCGACGGTGTAGGGGATCTCGAGATCGTACGTTTTCACAAGGATATACGCGAGGATGACTGGTGGATCGGCGCCATGACAATTACAGGCGACCTTGGTTTCGCTGAACTCAAGGTGGTCTCAAGTGTTCTCGATCGCGATATCTTCTACGATTTTGACAACAACGTTAACGGCCAGATTCGCTCTCAGCGGGTTTTGACACCCGGTGACGACCTTTATTACAACGTCTGGTATGACACGGACTTCCACCCGCAAACAGCGATCAACGACCAGACGGCCGAGCGTACTACTCATGAGCTCCGGCTGACGTCGACCGGCGACTCGCGATTGCAGTGGATGGTTGGCGCTTTCTACGAAAAGACCGAGGACAAGTGGGACTACATCTTCGATAACGTGGAAGACCTGAGAAACACGCCATTTGGCCAGTACTGGGATCTGGGTAATTATCTTCCCGACACGGACCAATGGTTTACGGAAGACTACCAGTCAGCAGTTGAGCAAGTCGCTGTTTTTGGCGAGATAGGTTTCGACCTGACCGACGCGTTGTCTGCAACTGTTGGTGCCCGGTGGTTCGAGTACGATCGCGACCGAACCGAGATCAAGGAATGGCCGGAAGGCTGGGTGTATGACGCCGATATCTACCAGGGCAAGAGCGACGACACGCTGTATAAATTCTCGCTGAACTACGACTTTGACGATGACAAGATGGTGTATATGCTATTCAGTGAAGGATTCAGGCTTGGTGGTTTCAATTCCCATAAAAACCCCTCGTCTGTTCTTCCGGATGAATACGGATCGGATGAACTCAGGAACTTCGAAGTCGGCATAAAAAGCCGCTGGCTCGACGGTCGATTGCAAGTTAACGCATCGTTGTATCGCATGGAATGGCAAGACATCCAGCGAGGCATTACCGATCCCGATGACTGGACCGCAAATGGCACCGTAAATATGGGCGATGCCAACATCGACGGTTTTGAAGCAAACATCACCATGTACGCGACCGACCAGTTCAAGATAGATGCATCGTTCGCGCTCAACGATTCTGAACTCAAGCAAGACGTCTGGTTGAGCGAACTGATCGATTTGACTGATCCGGGTGGACAGGATGATCAAATGGGCGCCAAGGGCCAGGAGCTGGCCATTGCCCCATCCAGCCAGTGGTGGATTGGATTCGAGTACACCAAACCTGACCTATTTGGCGAACTCGACGGGTGGTTCCGATACGACCACACGTGGAGAGCGGACATGTATCATGACTGGTGGAACGCCATGAACCACGAGACCGGCTTTGGCGGCAGAAAGTACATCGATGAAGGCGGTGAAGGCAACTTGCAGTTCTCGATTGAGAGCGAAGGCAGCTGGTCCCTGACGCTTAGCGTCTGGAATGTCTGGGATGACAGAAATGCCCAGTGGATTCAGTCGAGTTATGATGGCCAGCTTGGGGAAACAGGTAGATTCCCGGGCGTCAATAAATATGTAAATATGCCGAATTATAATCGCCCGCGAGAAGTCGAATTGCGGTTCAGAAAGCAGTTCGGTTCACAGTAAACCTCTATCAACGGGCCCCCGGCCCACGGGGGCCCGATTACAGCAATGACCCGATTGATAACGACGTCCGTTGTCCGAGGCAGTAAGCAGGGTGAGAGCCATGGTGGTGTCTACCTCGTGGATCTTTCGGACCAGCAAGTTGTGCAGGTCCTGGACTGGAATACCATGGATATCGACTGGCGAGGTCGCGGCGCTGATCGCGGGCTGCGCGGCATTGCTATTCATGACCGGACGGTATTCATTGCCGCGAGTGACGAACTCATGGCATTCGATCCCGGCTTTCGCCTTACCGGTTCGTGGCGCAACCCATACCTGAAACATTGCCACGAAATTTCCATACATCAGAACCAGGTTTTTCTTACGTCGACAGGGAATGACAGCATTCTTGCGTTCGATATCGAGAAAAAGCAGTTTCACTGGGCACTACACATAGAAACTGACGGTCACCGTTTCCTGGGTGAAACATTCGACCCGAACGGGGATGAAGGGCCGCTGGAGTTGAATAAGCTGCACATCAATGGTGTCACTGCGGATGAAGACGGTATGTATATTGCCGGACTTCGCAGTGGCGGCATGATGCACTTCAATGGCAAGCACATCAACATGAGCACGACATTGCCAGCGGGAACGCACAACGCTCAACCGTTTGAGGACGGCGTTCTTTTCAACGATACCGATGCAAACGTGGTTCGATTTGCCAGTCGCGACCATACCCGGGACCGGGCATTCGATGTCCCGGTATTTCCGCAGGACAAACTGACTGGAACAGGATTCGATGACAGCAGGGTTGCGCGGCCATCCTTTGGCCGGGGGCTTTGCGTCGTCAAGGACAGGCTTGTCGCCGCGGGTTCATCACCTTCCACGATCGCGGTTCATGACCTGGAGTCCGGGGAGACGGCGCTGACCGTCACGTTATCGACCGACATCAGGAACGCGATTCACGGACTCGAGGTCTGGCCTTTCAGTTAGCCGCGTCTTTGACCGAGTCAGGCAGCGTCTCGATGACGTCGGCGAGATCTTCCCGCCAGGTGTCCATGGCCTCCCCGTACTTCTTCCACAACCCGAGGGCGCTCTTGTAAATCGGCTGACGGACTTGCTCGGAGCTCGCAGTCTTGACGGCTCGTTTCGTCTCGTGGAATCGCAGGCATTGTTCTTCAAACGGCAATCCACAGAAATCCAGTATCCGACCCACCTGAGACTCGAGATTCGTTACGTTGTCTTCGTAGTGGACATCGAGTATCTGGCCAGGAAAAACCTCATGCCAGTGATCCATGATGTCGACGTAGCCTCTGTAAAACTCGGACAGTTCGAACATGTCGTATGTGAATTCCTGTCCCTTGGCGAATAGCTGCTTGTAAGCACCCAGGCAGCTGTCCACCGGATGGCGTCGGGTATTGATAATCCGAGCATTGGGCAGGGTCAGCTTTATCCAGCCCACATGTATGAAGTTGTTGGGCATCTTGTCGATGAAAAACGGTGTTCCTTCGACCCGGTGATGGGCTACCTGCTGCAGATACTCCTTGCCATAGGCCGCGAAGTCTCTCGGTGAGAGGATTGTCGCCGTCCGCGGATACAGTAGTCCGTCGTGGCGATACTTGCCGGTTCCGTTCGCTATCGCAGAAATGTTAGGTAGTTCCGCCGTACCCTCCACCTGGCTATGGCTTGCGAGTATTTGTTCAACCAGCGTCGATCCGGACCGGGGCAGACCGACGATGAAGATGGGACCGGGCTCCTGGCAACCGGAATTCGCATGGGCTGCGACAAAGTCCTTATGGAATACCTTCTTGATGTTCTGCAAATTGACCTCGTGTTCGACCGAGTCGTAGTTGACCTGCACTCGCTGCAACTGGTTTCCCGAGTGGTAGTGATCCCAGGCCTGTGAGTAGTCCTTCTTGTCCTCATAAGCCTTGGCGAGCGCAAATTCGAAGTTGACGCGGGCACGTTCTGACAACGTTGACGACTGAATTTGCTCCTCCATCGCGTCAATTTCATGCTGCTCGAACCGGCAAGTTTTCAGGTTTGCCATGCTCCAGTAGCTCTCGCCGAGATCCGGTTTCAAACGAATTGCATGTCGATAATGCATCAGTGCGTCAGCCTGCCTGCCCAACGTCTTCTGCATGTGCGCCAACGCCATATGACTAGCGGGCACGTCCGGTTTCAGTTTGATCGACTGCTCATAAGCCTCTACGGCAGAGTCGGTATCCCCGGTGTACGCGTAGGCGCGGCCCAGCCCGGCATGTGCGTCATCGTCGTCGGGTATGAGCGCAATCAGCTCCTGGTAAGTTGTAATTGCCTCATCACTCTTGTCGTTGTCAATGAGCACACGGCCAAGGTTCGAAAACGCCTGGTGAAAATCCGGTGCTATTCTCGTTGCCTTGCGCAGCAGCGCTTCAGCGTCGTCCATCTTCTTGCCCTGGCTGTGGTAGGTCATGCCAAGAAAACGCATCGCATCGACGTTCTTCGGGTTTTTTCTAAGCGCTCTAACCAGAACGGATTCCGCATCGTCGAAACGCTGCCCACGATAGTGCTCTGCGCCCGCCGCTACCAATGCCGCATCTTCATTCTGTTCGAAGTAATTCTCCATCACGGAGTCAAACTCTTCGTGTCGCCCGGCATCGGCCAGAGCGCGAGCCAGTTTTTTATGTGCGCTTGCGATCGTTGGATCGAGTTTGACTGCCTTGCGGAGCAGCTCCACGGCCGCATCGAAGTTTCCTGCGAGCGCTTCGAGACTGCCCATGTCCTCGTACAAGGCTGCGTAGTCCGGAGCGCTTGAGGCTGCCAATTCCAGCTGGCGCCTGGCTTCGTCGAGGTTGCCCTTGCGGACGAGCGCGTGGCCCAGGAGCTGGAGGTGGGGAACGGAATTCGGGTTCTCGGCCAGGTATTCCCTGCAAATTTCAGCGGCACCATTGAACTCGCCCTGTTTTATTGCATCGATTGTCCGATCGAGCGTCTCTCTCGATCGGTGATCCCCTTTTTTCATATTGTTTTGACGTTCCGCGGTAATCGGCGAGTGCCTCTTAGGTAACAGAGTATGCACTGAAACGGCGGACTTCGTGGCCGCGAATTGTTTGCTCATTTTAATAACTGATGTAGGATTTGTAGTCATGCAAGACGGACCAGAATTGCCCGAACCCGACAAATTCGATTCGGAGCGGATTTTCACGAAGGCTGAACCACCGGGAGCACCCGATGTAACCTTCGCGGTATCGGCGCGCGGAAAACCGGTGGACCAGTCAGTGTTCGCGTATCTCCGGCAAAACTACGCCAATTTGCCCTTGGGGGAAATCGACAGTCTGTTCGGTTTTGTGGAGCGTAGCACCCTCTATGGTGGTCGGCGATTCGCCGACCGCGAGCTATCCGATATGGATGTCGAGCAATTGAACGCAGCAGGTATCGGCATTCGCATCCCGATGTCGAACCACAATGCCGAAAAGCGTGAATACAAGCTCAGCAATTGGCTGCTGCGTAAATACCATCGTTCCTGTAACTCGATTATCTGTACCAATGATGACCTGGCCCAATGGATACGCGACGACTTCCCGGAGTATCGCATTGATGCAAGTGTCATAAAGAATCTGAAGTCTCATGAGAAAATTGCGAAAGCAATGGAGCTCTATGACTCAGTCGTTCTTCCTATGCCGGTCAACGAAAACCTCGAGTTTCTCGCTGAAATCAAAGACAAGGACAAGATTACTCTGTTCGCGAACGCCGGTTGCGCGCTAACCTGTCCGTCGCGCATGTGCTATGCCTCAATATCGAAGATCAACAAGGGAAAGGGCGGTGAGTTCAAATGCTCACGACCCATCAAGGACCGAGATCTGTATGGCATGGTCGACTTTCCGCTTCAGCCCTTTGTCGAACTCGGTTTTCATCGTTTCAAATTGCTTCGGGCCCGACCCAATAATATGACGGGATTCTGAGACGACCAGCACTCCAACTGTTGATTTGCATGCTGAATTGCCCCACCTTTTGCAACCTGCATATGACCCGTCTCAAGCCAAGCGAATAGCAACCTTTAGCCATTCTAATCCGGCATTCGTATCCAGAGTTATCGAGCCTGCCCCGAACACCGCATCATCAATGGCTATTAGATCAGCCTGAGCAACCGACACGCTCCCCCAACGCAACTACAACGACTGCGAACTTCTTGATCGGATTCACGCCGGCTGCTTTCTACGTCTTGCTAAACCCATTCCAAATAGGCCAATTCCAAAGAGAGCGAGAGTGCCGGGTTCGGGGACACCCATAGGAGGGCCCGAATCGAGTGAGACACAGCCGTTTGCATTGCCGGTACAAATCGTGTCAACCCTAAGGCGCAACGCGGTGGCTATAGCATTAAACGAAAATGATATCGCGCTAACGTCTGATACATCTATTACGTCGTAGCCGGTTGATGGAACAAGTCCCGCGAATAGGAGGTCATATTGAAACGGGACCATCGCTGGGAAGTTTCCGGCCTCTGGGAGATTGGTGTCCAGTCGAACTAATGAACGGTCCATTGGGGCGTCGACACCATAAATCGACGTATTGATTATCAAGTTGGCAGGTGCCGGATTCTGTGGGTCTCCAGTCAGCCAATAGCCTAAGTCAACAAAACCCTCGATAAGGAATCGGTCGGAAATCCCGCCATCCGTCAAGTCAAACGAGTTGGCGGTATTCCAACCGGGTCCGTCAATCCCATCGTAAGTCAAACTGGTTATGTTCTGATTTGTGACGAATGATTCGCCACTCGTGTTTGTAGTCCAGAGGTTTAGTGCGCCGTCCTGCACTATCGATGAAAATACTCCAGATCCTAGAGAATTCAGGAGACCTTCGCGTTCACCACCGATCGCTTCGTCCGCCAAGACAACTGATGGAAACCCAGCACTTTGAATCACCTGATTCGTGTCAAACGTATCAATGAGCACAGCATTCGCCGCCATCGGTGACAGCAGGACTGCAACTAAGGCTAGAAACGTACTTTTTGTTCTTGTCATCGGATTACTCCAAATCAGGTGATATATGAACTCACCTGAAATACAGCAATTTCCGTGCCCAAAAAAAGACCAGTCACAATATCAACCTGTTATGTAATCAAGTAAGAACAGGTCTATTAACTTAGACTTTGTCTTGAAAATTAACTCGACGTTTCCGAAATACGACGCATTTGCAGTACGTGTTGACGGGCCGCTTTCGGGTTGCGACTTCAACCGGTCGATGCAACACATTGGTCAAATCGTTCAGCTGGTTTTCTGAAATCTAGTGTTTTTCCAGGTCGTCCGTTGAGTTGTCGAGCTACAGCATCACCAGCAATCATCGGCAGCGATTTCAACGCACAGTGACCTCGAAGCAGACTCGATTCTGCCCCACAGACCATGCCCCACATCAGATAAGAAAAAAGCCCCAAGCGATTGATTCACAGGGGACTTTCTATGTTGGCGGAGAGGGCGGGATTCGAACCCGCGGTACGCTATAAACGTACACTCGCTTTCCAAGCGAGCGCCTTAAGCCACTCAGCCACCTCTCCAAATTCAAATTGTCATATCCACGCCCGGGCGGGATTGATTCGCGCCTCCGACGCTCACCCCTTCGGGGCGCACTTCGTGCGTCCAAAATCACGCTGCGATTTTGTCGAACCCGCGGTACGCTATAAACGTACACTCGCGTTGACTCGTCGCTTTGCTCCTCGCCCTTCGGGCGCGCTTCGCGCGTCCAAATCGGTGATCCGATTTGTCCAAGCGAGCGCCTTAAGCCACTCAGCCACCTCTCCGAATTTGTTACTCGTCGTTTGTCCCGCCTGTGAGAATGGACGGTGCATTCTCAACGCAAACCGATCCTGCCGGGCGTGGCGGTGTTTCCGACTTTGGAACCGGCATTTCCTTGTATTCATCAAGTGCCGTGAGGTCATCAGGGACCTCGATACGCTTGCCCGCAACCACAGATTGGTACGGCTGAGGCTCATCGCAGGTCACGCGAATTTCGTCGCTGCCACAGGCACCAATACTGCCCAGCAATACCAGACCGAAGACAGCTGTTACCATTTTGATACTTAATACCCTGATAGGGGTCATGCATTTTTCTCCCAAACTACGCCCGCTGCACTCATCGCGGCACGCATTGCTTCGTGATACTGCTCCGAAAACGGCGTCAGTGGTAGCCGAATATATTCTTCCATAAGTCCCATCTGGCTCACTGCCCATTTTACAGGTATCGGATTTGACTCAACGAATAACATCTCGTTCAGTGCCTGCAGCGTGTTGTCCAGTTCCCTGGCCTCGTCCGAACGGCCCTCAAGAGCCAAACGGCAAAGCGAAGCGACCTGCGCCGCCGCGACGTTACCGCTTACGGTGACCACACCGTGGCCACCCGCCTCGATAAATGGCAACAAAGTGAAATCATCGCCACTGAAAAACTTAAAATCATCGGCGACGAGATCCTGAATCGCACGCAAGCGATCAATGTCACCCGTTGCTTCCTTGATGCCGAAAATGTTCTCATGCTTCGCCAGGCGAGCGACCGTTTCAGGCAGCATGTCGGCAACAGTCCGGCCCGGCACGTTATACATCATCACCGGCTTCTCGACAGCATCAGCGACAGCCATGAAGTGCTGATACATACCTTCCTGAAGCGGTTTATTGTAGTAAGGCACCACGATCAGATAAGCTCCGATTCCAGAATTTGCGACCGAGCATGACAAATCGACAGTCTGCGCCGTTGAATTGGAGCCCGTGCCAGCGATAATCGGCAAGCGCTCATCCGCAATTTCGACCGCCCGACCTATCAGTTCGATGTGTTCCGAACGTGTCAGTGTCGCTGCCTCGCCGGTCGTTCCTGCGATAACGAGTGCGTTACTGCCCTGCTCGACATGGAAATCGATCAGACGCTTGAGACTCGAATAATCGACCCGATTATTGCCATCAAGCGGCGTCACCAGAGCGATCAGGCTACCCGTAAACACATGTTGTCCTCGCCACAAATAAGGCGGCGATGTTACTGTTCATGTCCGGTGCTGGCAAGGCCTTAAAGGGCCTCAGCTTCGACAACTAGAGAGTTTCGAGATATATGTCACAACTTATTGTTATTTCAGCAGTTGGTACAGATCGAACGGGTATCGTTCAAGATCTGAGCAAAGTAATCCTCTCCTGCGGTGGCAACATCGAGGAAAGCCGCATGACAACATTGGGCTCCGAGTTCGCCATGTTGCTGTTAGTGTCCGGTAATTGGGCAACACTGAACAAGCTTGAGCAGGGCCTGAACAAACTGGGCGACGACAAGGACCTGACGGTTTCTATACGCCAGACCAACGCCAAAATGGCGACCGGCGATCGCATGCCCTACGCCGTCGATATCGTAAGTCTTGATCAGCAGGGAATCGTATTCAACCTCGCCAATTTCTTTGCTACCCATGACATTGAGATCGCCGATGTAGCAACGCGAAGCTATGCCGCTGCACACACGGGCTCACCCATGTTCTCAGTACAGATGGCAATCAACGTTCCGTCAACGGTTCATATATCGCAACTTCGGGAAGAATTTATGGAAATTTGCGACCGTTTGAACCTCGACGCCATCTTAGAACCAGTTAAGGCATAAACCGTACCGGAGCAAACATGAGTGCACCCCGCTTAAACCGTGTCGTCGGCAACTTCAAAGCAGAGGCAACCCGCGGCAAGACCATCCAGTTGAAGGATCTGCGCGGCCAAAATGTTGTTATCTATTTCTACCCGAAAGACAACACATCGGGTTGTACGCTGGAGGGGCAGGATTTTCGCGACCTGCATGCGAAATTTAGACGAGAGAAAACCGTTATTCTGGGAGTCTCGCGAGATAGCCTGGCCTCGCATGAGAAGTTCCGTGATAAACAGACGTTCCCGTTTGATCTGATCTCGGACCCCGATGAGGCCTTGTGCAAGCACTTCGACGTCATTCACGAGAAGACATTGTATGGTAGAAAGTTCATGGGCGTTGTACGCAGTACATTCCTCATCGACGCAGCAGGAAAGCTACGCGGCGAATGGCGTAAGGTTAAAGTCAAAGGCCACGCTGCGGAGGTACTGGACGCCGTGAAAGCACTGAAATAGTGGGAACGCCAGAGGATTAGCCCAGTCGAAATAACTATGCTGAAACCCAAATTAAAATCTGCCCTGCTGTCCGTTGTCACCGCAGCCGTTGTATTTGTTAGTGGCGCTGGTGCAGACGACATCAAGCTTCCTGACATGGGCAGCCCTGCTGACGCCATTCTTTCGACGAATGATGAAGCACAGATCGGGCGCGCGATCATGCGCGACATTCGCAGAAGTGGCCTGGTTGTCGAGGACCCACTGGTCAACGAATATATCAATGAAGTCGGCAACAAAGTCGCTGCGCAAACCAATGAAGGCGATTACGATTTTACTTTCTTCGTCATCGAGGATCACCGAATTAACGCGTTCGCCTTGCCGGGTGGTTACATTGGCATACATACGGGGCTACTCGAAGCCACACGCAGCGAGGATGAGCTCGCGGGTGTGCTCGCGCACGAAATCGCACACGTAACACAGCGCCATATTGCACGAGCCATTCATGCCAGCTCTCGCCAGAGCATTCTGTCGACAGCGATGATGCTTGGCGCAATACTCGCGGGTGTTGCTGGCGGCGGGTCCGATGTCATACAGGCAGGAGTAGCGGTTGCTCAGGGTACCGCCGCGCAACAACAAATTAACTTCACTCGCTCCAACGAGCACGAAGCCGACCGAGTCGGTATTGCAGCACTGGCCGACGCCGGCTTCGACCCATACGGAATGGCGTCTTTTTTCGATGTCATGTCTCGCCAAAACACCCGGGCACCTGATGAGCGCGCACCCGCATTCCTGATGACTCATCCGGTAACGGCATCTCGAATCGCGGAAGCTCGAGATCGGGCGAGAAGTTTCCCGCAGATACGCAGCGATGACTCGATCAGTTACGGCATTGCCAAAATTCGCTTGATCGTAAACCGTTTCGAGACATCGAAGGAGGCAGTTGCCTATTTCGAGAGGCGCCCGTATCAGCAACAGAATGATCTGGAGCGCTACGGAAGGCTGCTCGCTTACTTGCGTGACGGCAGTTACTTCGAAGCGCTGGACATCATCAATTATCTGTCAGAACGAAATCCAGACGTCATCGCCTACCACATCGCTCTTGGCGACACGCAGATGTTGCTCAGACGTTACGGTGAAGCTAATGAAATCTACGAGAATGCACTGGAGCTGTTTCCTCGCAACGTTCCGGTCGTTATTGCTTATGCGGAGCACTTACTAGAACTGGATCAACCGGAAAAAGCCCACGAGATTCTGCTCGACCTGCTGAACAATGTGCCACCGACTCCTGACCAGATTCGCCTGATCGCCCGTGCAGCAGACGAGGCCGGTGAAAATGCCGAATCACTGTATTACCTCTCAGAGTACCGCTTGATGATCGGTGACCTCGCCGGCGGCATCGGCCACTTGCAGCAAGCACTGCGTCTGCCGGATCTGCTAGAGATACAGCGCATCCGTTTTGAAGCCCGTATCGATTTCATTCGTGAGTTCATGTCCGAAGAACAACTGCGACGAATGCAAAGCAGCCGCCCTTCCGGAAAAATAGCGCGAAACGATCTATGATCGTGAAGTCGAGATCACTCCTTATTATGGCGATATTCTTACTGGCGGCAGGAGTATCTGGCTGTTCGTCAATTCCAGCGGATCAGCGTGCCGAGTCCGATCCATGGGAGTCCATGAATCGGTCGTTGTTCAGTGTACATACAACGATCGACAAGGTAAGCACCAAGCCTTTAGCGAAAGGCTATCGAGCGATACTTCCTGGCCCGGTTCGCAAAGGCATCTCGAATTTCTTCAGTAATCTTGTGGCGCCCCGTTCTGCGATCAATAATTTCTTGCAAGGCAAACCTGGACGCGGCGTCTCAGAGATCGGACGATTCGTGATAAATAGCACAATCGGTGTAGGCGGACTCATTGATATCGCGACGCCGAGCGGCCTTGAAGAACACCGTGAGGACTTCGGGCAGACCGCAGCCGTCTGGGGAGTGCCGGATGGGCCGTACGTTATGTTGCCCTTGCTTGGCCCGCATACATTGCGTGATGCCGTCCTCCTACCCGTTGATATCGTCGTAGACCCGCTCTACCAGTACGACAATTCGTCCGTTCGTGACAAGTTGTATGTCCTGCGCCTTATCGATCTACGGTACCGATTGCTTACGGCCGACAAGTTCCTGGACGATTCCAAGGATAAGTACTTAACGACCCGAGAGTCATACCTGCAAAACCGTGAGTACGAAGTCTACGATGGCGATCCGCCCGAGGACGATGACTTTTTCGACGAGTTTCTCGAGGAAGATTAAGGGGTCTTGCCGTTATTGCGCGTCGGGCGACTCTATAAAACCAGCCCAGCGTTCGCCGCGCGTCAATAGCCCATCAACTTCCGTCGTTTTTGCAATCGCAAGAACGCGATCGGGCATACCTGAAAAGCGAATTTCGCGGACGGTGTGATTGGCCCAGGTGACCCATTCAAGCAGTAATGCGAGGCCTGCTGAATCACCCATCGTGACGCCTGACAAATCTATCTCAAGACGCGTATGTTCCTCGAACGGTCGTTCACTGGCTTGCAGTATGCGTTCGGCGGTATCAAACGACATCTCTCCGGACAAAGCGAAGTGACCGTCACCGAGATCTTTGAGCGTGAAATCACTCATCGCTGGTGATGCCAGCCTCGCCTTCAAGTCGGTCGATCACGGCTTCGAGGCTGGTTTCACGTATCTCGGAATCCATTTCAGCTCGAAAGTTTCTAACGTAGGAGATGCCTTCGATCACGATATTGAACAACAACCACCCGGAATCACGTTTCACCAGGTCATAATCGACAGCGACTTTGCTGCCGTCATTGAGCTGCACGGTACTCCTGACTTTGGTACGTTTCTTCGTGAGGTCGCCACGGAACGGCAGTACTGTCACCCGGTCCTGCTCGAACTCCAACAAACCATCCGCATACCGCCGCACGAGCGCCTGATAAAAAGCTTCTACGAAGCGTTCACGCTGCGCTTCATCCGCGCTGCGCCAATGTTTGGCGAGAACGATTTGAGCAGCGTACTTGCGATCAAATCTTGGCAATAGAATTTCGTCAATGAGCGCATACAACGACTGCCGATCGGCGGCCAACTCCTCCTGTCGACCCTCCATCCTGTCGGCCAGCAACTGCACCGCACTCTCAATAACTTCCTGAGGTGATTGTTCCTCGCCGTTCACTGGCATCGCCACCAGGACAGCGGTGAGTGCGAGCGACATTAATAGCGCCTTCATTCATCATCTCCGGATCCGGAGCTAACCAGGAATTTCCCGATCAGATTCTCAAGCACGATAGCGTCCTGCACAAAAAATATCTCGCTGCCGTCTTCGAGATTGTCTTCGGACCCACCCGCTTGCAAGCCGATGTACTGACTACCCAGTAGTCCGGAGGTCAGTATGCTGGCATCGGAGTCATCCGGAATCGCACCGTACTTACTGTCAATTTCGAAAACGACTTTGGCTTGCAGCCGTTGCGCGTCAAAGGTAACGCTGGTCACGCGACCAATAGTGACCCCGGACATAGCAACTGGCGCCCGGGACTTCAGGCTTCCAACGTTGTCAAACCAGGCTTCGACTTCGTAAGTATCATCGGCAGAAAATCTGTCGCCGCCGGTCGTTTGCGTTGTCAGGAAAAACAACGCCGACATTCCCAGCAGGGCGAACAGACCAGTACCAATTTCAACTGAACGTGTTTGCTGCATAACTGCTCCTTAAAGCATGACTGCCGTGATCATGAAATCGAGGATCAATACCGCGATTGCTGTAATCACAACCGTTCTCGTTGTCGCCCTGCCGACGCCTTCGGCCGTCGGGATTGTATTGTATCCCTCCCAGACCGCCAGCAGACTCGCGACAATACCAAATACAATACTCTTGAATACGCCTTCCTGAATATCCTTGATGTCGACCGACAACTGCATCTGTTGCCAGAATGCTCCAACATCGACGCTCAAGAGATAAACAGCGACAACGTTGGCGCCGAACAGGCCAATACATGTAAAAACAGCTACCAGTAACGGCATCGATATAACGCCCCCCACGAAGCGAGGCACCAATACTCGTCGCACCGGATTAACTGCCATCATTTCCATGGCAGAGAGCTGATCGGTTGCCTTCATCAGACCGATTTCCGAGGATAATGCTGTCCCGGCCCTGCCGGCAAATAGCAGCGCTGTGATCACAGGACCCAGTTCCTTGATCAGTGCCAGTGCAACGACTGTTCCGACCGAATCTTCAGCATTGAAACGCGCCAGATTCGCATAGCCCTGCAAAGCGAGCACACCGCCGACGAAAAAACCACAGACCATAATAATGACGAGCGAGAGTGCTCCAGCGTTGTAGACCTGCTTAATGATCAGACCCGGTCGGCGCACCAGCATTCGCGGTGCGTGTCGTACCAGGCGCAGGAAAAATAGCTGGAATGCACCAAATGTTTGTACGAACTCAAAAATGTTGTTGTAAATATCGCGGAAAATTGACCTCATTCGGAATCCCGCCCCAGCAGCTGCTCCGCATAGTTCGGGGCGTCAAAGTGAAACGCGACCGGACCATCGGCCATGCCGTGCATGAACTGGCGCACCAGTTCTGAATTTGCCGCATGCAATTCGTCCGGACTGCCACTTGCTGCTACTTTGCCGTCGGAGATCAGGTAACTTCTGTCCGCCACGGTCGATACTTCCGCTACGTCGTGGCTAACAACGATACTCGTGATTCCAAGCGCATCATTCATGCGCCGCACCAGGCGCACGATCACACCCATCGAAATTGGATCGAGACCGACGAAAGGCTCATCGTAAATGAGTATTTCCGGATCCATAACCATCGCACGTGCCAGCGCGACCCGGCGCGCCATACCACCCGATAATTCCGTCGGCGACATATCGGCGGCACCGCGCAACCCAACCGCGTGTAGTTTAGTCAGGACAACGTGTCGAATCAGGCGATTGCTAAGCTTGGTGTGTTCGCGCAGTGGAAAGGCCACGTTCTCAAAGACAGTGAGATCAGTCAGCAATGCGCCATTCTGGAACAACATGCCAAAACGCCGCCGAAGCTCGTAAAGCCTGCGTTGATTCAAAGTCGCAATATCAACGCCGTTCACGTAAATAGCGCCCTGCTGAGGAATCAGCTGGCGTGTTATGAGCCTTAGCAGAGTTGTTTTGCCGGTGCCGCTGGGACCCATCAACGCGGTAACTTCACCGCGTTTGATGGTTAGATTGAGACCCTTGAAAATCACGCGTACACCGCGCGAATACATCAGGTCGCGAATCTCAATCAAATTCTCAGAATCAGCCTCCACAAATATAACGCGCTTTACGCGGCGTCCGATTCCATGCTGGTTTCGTACTGACCAGCATGTGCAAGGCTGTTGAGTTTCGCTCGCTTGAATAATGCTGACTGACCGGAACCGTAGTTGTCTTCACTGCCCTGCCACGCATCAAGAGCCGGAGCCTGCAATGCGCGTCCGTAAGAGAACGACAGCTCCCAAGGCAGACCACCAGCCTTGTTCATCAGGTCGAGGTGTTCGGTAGCCTCTTCCGCCGATTGACCCCCGGACAGAAACGCGATGCCAGGAACTTCGGCCGGAACATGAGCCTTCAGGCAGCGCAATGTTGCCTCTGCGACCTCAGCAGGAGACGCACGGTCCGCAGCATCGGACCCTGAAATAACCATGTTTGGTTTCAGGATAATGCCTTCGAGTGCGACCTTGTGCTCGGTCAGAGCGGCGAATAATTCAGCCAGTGCACCATTGGTCACTTCTTCGCAACGTTCGATGCTGTGATCGCCGTCCATCAGCACTTCGGGCTCAACGATCGGTACGATGTTCGCTTCCTGACACAGGGCCGCATAGCGTGCCAGTGCCCGCGCGTTCGCCTTCAGACAGAAATCCGAGGGAATGTCCGCGCCGATATTGATGACTGCGCGCCATTTGGCAAAGCGGGCGCCGAATTCGTAGTACTCGGCGAGGCGATCGCGCAAGCCGTCCAGACCTTCAGTGATAGTCTCGCCCGGAAAACCAGCCAGTGGCTTGGCACCCATATCGACCTTGATCCCCGGAACCATGCCGAGATCACCCAAATATTTGGCAAACGGTACGCCGTCTGATGTCGACTGCCGCAGCGTCTCGTCAAAAAGGATTACGCCACCGATGTAATCGGCGACACCTGGCACGGTGAACAGCATTTCACGATAGCGTTGGCGGGATGCCTCAGTCGATTCGGTATTAATAGTGTCGAATCGCTTACCTATAGTCGGTGTACTCTCGTCAGCAGCCAGAATGCCTTTGCCAGCGCCGACCATAGCGTTGGCGACAGAGTTCAACTCGTTGAGATTCATGCGGGTTTTCTCCAAGAAAACGGGGCTGGGTAGCATAGCAAAATCCTGCTCGGACAATGCACGAATATCGCCGCAGGTATAGCCTGCGGCGTTAAATAGGACTAAAATAGTCCTTTATTGAAACACGCTCGGGGCGAATCGTGCTCAGACTCAGCAAACTTACCGACTACGGAACCGTTTTGCTTGCCCATTTGGCTGCAAACAGGGGATCCGTTTGCAGTGCCGCGGATGTTGCCACGGCCACAGGTGTTGCTGTGCCGACAGTGAGCAAACTACTTAAACTGTTGGGCCGAAACGGTCTGGTCACATCAACGCGTGGCGCGAATGGCGGCTACCGGCTGGCCGGTGACCCAAACGACATCAGTGCCGCCGACATCATCGACGCACTTGAAGGCCCTGTATCCATCACCGAGTGCAGTGCGAGCGACAGCCAGTGTGAGCACGAAGGCGTGTGTAGCGTCGGAGGCGCATGGCAGCAAGTCAATGTCGCCATTCGCCGCGCGCTCGATGACGTATCGCTGAGCGACCTGCTGCGCAGCAACAGTCCTACCCCGCAATTTCGCTTCGCCGGTCTCGCGGTCACTGTGGAAAACAAGAGAAAATGACTTCTGAAAATATAGAAAGCATCGTTAATCGGCGCTATGAACACGGCTTCGTTACCGATATCGAGACGATCAGCCTGCCGCCCGGTCTCGACGAAGGTGTCGTGCGTGCGATTTCGGCACGCAAGAATGAACCCGAATTCATGCTCGAATGGCGTTTGCAGGCCTATCGACAATGGCTGGAAATGGTAGAACCGGAGTGGGCCCATCTGCATTACCCGCCCATAAAGTTCAACGAAATCTCGTACTACGCGGCTCCGAAGTCCGACGCGGATCGTCCCAAGAGCCTGGATGAGGTCGATCCGAAGCTCCTGGAGACTTACGACAAGCTGGGAATCCCGCTGCATGAACGTGCGCGCCTCGCCGGTGTTGCCGTAGACGCCGTTTTCGACAGCGTGTCCGTGGCAACAACGTTTAAAGACAAGCTGTCGGAAGCGGGTGTCATCTTCTGCTCTTTCTCGGAAGCCGTGCGCGAGCATCCCGAACTCGTGAAGAAATACCTCGGCAGCGTTGTCCCCCGCCGTGATAATTTTTATGCCGCACTTAATTCGGCTGTCTTCAGCGACGGCTCGTTCGTCTATATCCCAAAGGGCGTCCGTTGCCCCATGGAGTTATCGACTTACTTCCGGATTAACGCGGCGAACACGGGTCAGTTCGAACGCACGCTGATCATTGCAGATGAAGGCAGTCACGTTAGTTATCTTGAAGGCTGTACCGCGCCGATGCGCGATGAGAACCAGCTGCATGCAGCCGTTGTGGAACTGGTCGCACTCGAAGGTGCCGAGATCAAATACTCGACCGTTCAGAATTGGTACCCGGGTGATGAAAACGGCGTTGGCGGTATTTACAATTTCGTCACCAAGCGTGGTGATTGCCGTGGGGCCAATTCGAAAATTTCCTGGACACAGGTCGAGACCGGATCGGCGATCACCTGGAAATACCCAAGTTGTCTGTTGCGCGGCGAAAATTCAGTCGGCGAATTTTACTCAGTCGCGGTTGCTAACAACATGCAGCAGGCTGATACCGGTACCAAAATGATCCATATCGGCGCCAATACCAGGAGCACGATTGTTTCCAAGGGTATTTCCGCTGGTAAGGCACAAAATGCCTATCGCGGTCTCGTTAAGGTGATGCCGCAGGCGCACGGCGCCCGCAACCATACCCAATGCGACTCGTTACTGATCGGCAAAGAGTGTGGTGCTCACACATTCCCATACATGGAAATAAAGAATCCCTCGGCAAAAATTGAACATGAGGCGACGACGTCGAAAATCTCCGCTGATCAGCTGTTCTATTGCCGTCAACGTGGCATCTCGGAAGAGGATGCCGTGAATATGATCGTCAACGGCTTCTGTAAGGAAGTCTTCAAGGAGTTACCGATGGAATTCGCTGTCGAGGCACAGGCGTTACTCAACGTCAGCCTCGAAGGCGCTGTCGGTTAGGAAACTGTAATGCTCGAAATCAATAATCTAAAAAGTCGCATCGGCGACTCCGAAATCCTTCGCGGCCTGTCATTGTCAGTGAACGCTGGCGAGGTGCACGCCATCATGGGACCGAACGGCTCCGGGAAAAGCACCCTTGCACAGGTTATTGCTGGACACGACGACTACGTCGTAACCGGTGGTGACGTAAAATACAAAGGCAAGGATCTGTTGGATCTTGAACCTGAGGGCCGTGCCCGTGAGGGAATATTTCTCGGCTTTCAATACCCGGTTGAAATCCCGGGCGTTAATAACGCTTACCTTTTGAAGGCGGCCGTCAACGCCAAGCGCAAGCATCAGGGCCTCGGGGAAGTCGATGCCTTCGAATTCCTCAAGCTCGCGCGCGAAAAGATGGCTGTGTTGGGAATGGACCCGAAATTTCTGAACCGCGATGTGAACGAAGGCTTCTCCGGCGGCGAGAAAAAACGCAACGAGATCCTGCAAATGGCGATGCTGGAACCAAGCCTCGCGATTCTTGATGAAACCGATTCAGGCCTTGATATCGATGCGCTGAAGGCCGTTGCCCAGGGTGTAAATACGCTGCGCGGGCCGGATCGGGCGATCGTTCTTATTACCCACTACCAGCGCTTGCTGGATTACATCGAACCCGATTTCGTGCACGTCTTGTCCGAGGGAAAAATTATTCGGTCCGGTGATAAGACCCTGGCTCTGGAGCTCGAAGATAAGGGCTACGACTGGGTACGTGAGGCCGCGAGCGCATGAAACAGGTCGCGCTGTCTATTGATGACCTGCGAGAGGCAGTCCTGCGCATGCCGGACGATGCCCTGACGGCCACGCGCGAAGCGGCGCTGGCAAATCTCGATGAACATGGCCTGCCGTCCGTCCGTGATGAAGACTGGAAGTACACTGACTTAGGTCCCGCGATTGATATCAGCAATCGCTGGCTCGCCGGTGGGGCGACGATCAAAACGACATCAAACGATTTGCTTGCGGATGCTGTTGCAGCAATCGCGGGGACTATTGATGCCAACTGGTTGATCATCGCAAATGGTGTCATCGACAGATCCCTTTTCGACGATTCCTCGGCAATAGAGGTGCAGCGGTTCAGCGAATCTGCAGCACCCTTCGTGATGGACAAGCCGCTGGCCGATCTGAATGCAGCGCTCTTGAACGATGGGCTTCGGGTACAGGTTCACGCCGCGACGGAAAAACCGCTGGGTATTCTCATCATTGATGAAACCAACGCTGGCGCAGCTGTTTCTCAAGCCAATGTCGAAATCGAAGTCGCTCCGGGTTGTGATGCTGAAATCATCGAATATCAATCATCTACGGGCACCGGTGATCACTTCGGAAACTCGGTCATCACTCTGCAGGTCGGTGAGGCCGCGCTTGCCAGCTACGTCAGAATTCAGGATCGCCGCATCGGCCATATTCAATCAGGGAGACTGTCCGTCACACTGGGAAGAGACGCCCGGCTGAACATGGCGAGCTACGACCTTGGTGGCGGGCTGGTGCGCAACGACGTTGATATCGATCTCAGTGAACCCGGTGCAGACGCCGTATTCAACGGCCTGTATCTCGCTGGCGAAGGACAGCACATCGACAATCACACGCGGGTCGATCATCGAGTAGGACCTGCATCGTCATCGCAGGAATATCGCGGCATTCTCAATGGCCGTTGCCGTTGCGTCTGGAACGGTAAGGCCATTGTCCACGCAGGAGCAGACGGTACCGACGCGAATCAGGCCAACCACAATCTGCTGCTATCAGAGCATGCCGAGATCGATGCCAAACCCGAGCTGGAAATTTATGCCGATGACGTCAAATGCAGTCACGGCACGACAGTCGGACAACTCGACGACACCGCCCTGTTCTATCTGCGAACTCGCGGACTGGATAAACGCCAGGCCACGCAGTTGCTTACCCACGCTTTCGCCGCTGACCTCGTCGGCCGCGCACCTGTTGCGGCAGCAGTCGATGAAATTAAGTCACTGGTTGAAGCGCGACTTGGAAACCTGATTCAGGAAGAAGCATCGTGAGTCAGCCCCAGGTAACCGAAACAAGTGATATCGCTTACTGCCGAAGTGACTTTCCGGCACTGCATCAAGAGGTCAATGGACATCCACTGGTCTATCTGGATAGCGCGGCGTCTGCACAACAGCCTACAGCCGTCATTGACGCGGTTGCACGTTACCAGCGCGAAGATCATGCCAACGTACATCGCGGTGTGCATACGCTGAGCCATCGTGCGACCGAACTGTACGAAGGCTCACGCGACAAACTGTGCCGTTTCATCAACGCGTCGAGCCGCGCAGAAATCATCCATACCAGCGGCACAACAGAGTCGATCAACCTGGTAGCACAAAGCTATTGTCGACCCATGTTAGAAGCCGGCGATCAGGTCCTGATCACCTGGCTCGAACACCACTCAAATATCGTACCGTGGCAACTTGTTTGTGAGCAGACCGGTGCCGAGTTAATCGTGGCGCCGATCAACGACCACGGCGAAGTTGAGCTGGATGAGCTGCGAGCACTGATGACCGATCGCGTGAAGCTGCTCGGTATCGGCCATGTCTCCAATGCACTGGGAACGATCAACCCGCTGCATGAAATAATCGCTGACGCGAAACAACTCGGAATTACCGTACTCGTCGATGGTGCCCAGGCGGTGCCGCATATGGACGTCGACGTACAAGCACTGGGCTGCGACTTCTACGCATTTTCCAGTCATAAGATGTTCGGCCCAACAGGTGCCGGCGTGCTATGGGGCCGTGAGGCTCTGCTCGAGGCAATGCCACCCTACAAGGGCGGTGGCGACATGATTCTTGAGGTGAACTTCGAGCACACAGTATTCAACGAGTTGCCGTACAAGTTTGAAGCCGGAACGCCGAATATTTCTGGCACCGTCGGCCTTGGCGCTGCTGTCGACTACCTGCAATCAGTCGGCATGCACAATATCTACCAGCACGAGAGAGCGCTGCACAGCTACATGGTGAGAAAGCTCGAAGCGATCGATGGCCTGCACCTGATTGGCACCGCAAGAGATCAGGCAAGTGTGCAGTCTTTCCGATTGAACGACATACACCCACACGATCTCGGCACAATCCTCGATCACCAGGGTGTCGCCGTCCGGACCGGGCACCACTGTGCGATGCCGGTCATGCAACGATTCGGGTTGCCCGGTACTACCCGAGCTTCACTCGGCCTCTACAACAACGCAGACGATGTCGATCAGCTGGTTGTAGCACTGGAAAAGGCGCGCCAGATTTTTGCATGAATACCTTGGCTGACAACGACGAGCTACAGCAGCTTTATCGGGAAACAATCCTCGATCACGCCCGCAACCCTCGCAACTTCCAGCGTCTTGCGAATGCTACCCACAGCGCTGAGGGCATCAATCCGCTCTGCGGTGACAAGCTACACCTGTATTTGGTTGTTGATGCAAATGAAACGGTCATCGAGGCTGGATTTGAAGGGTCTGGATGCGCTATTTCGATGGCGTCGGCGTCTTTGCTGACCGAGACAGTCTCCGAGCTGTCTGTCGCCGAAGCAGATGCCTGTTTCGTTTCGGTAACGGGGCGACTGACACAACAAGCCGGCGACGACGAACTGGCGACCAGGGCCGACCTCACGAAATTGAAAGCACTTGATGGCGTTCGAGCGCATCCCAGCCGCATCAAGTGCGCAACACTCGCTTGGCATGCGTTGCATGCGGCGTTGGATCAATCACAAACATCAGCAACAACAGAGTAAGGACACTATGTTCGGTCATACCAACGAGCCGTTTTCCCTTTCACGCGACGTAGCAGCGATTATCATTCCAGCTGGCGAAGCGTTAACCCTGCGTGAAGGCACCAGCGGGTTCATCACTCAGGCCCTCGGCGGCAGTTTCACTGTCTATGTCGAAGGAAATTTGTTTCGTGTATCCGGCATCGATGCCGACGCGTTGGGCAAAGAGCCCGTCCCGCCGCCCAAGGTTCCGGACAACGCTACGGACTCTGATATCGAGGCAGTAATCTGGGACCAGCTAAAGACCTGCTACGACCCGGAGATTCCGGTGGATATCGTTAACCTCGGCCTCATTTATCGCTGCGAGATCACAACACTGGGCGATGGCCAGCGTTCAGTCAGCGTGGACATGACGCTGACGGCTCCGGGCTGTGGCATGGGCGATGTACTGGTTGCCGATGCCCGCGAGAAAATTGCTGTCATTCCGACGATAAGCGACGTTACAGTGGAACTGATTTTTGATCCGCCGTGGAATGTTGGCATGATGTCCGATGAGGCGCGATTGCAAACAGGGTTGATGTAATATCTAGATTATCTCTTTAAATATATGAAAATACTAACATTAGTTCGGCACGCAAAGTCCAGTTGGAATCATCCGGAGCTGAGTGACCGAAAGCGCCCCCTGAATGCTCGGGGCGAACGGGATGCGCCCGACATGGGCCAACGCATTGTCGCTCATGGCATCCGCCCATCGTTGATCATTACCAGTCCGGCAACCCGAGCGTGGACAACTGCCAGGATTATCGCTTCCGAAATTGGCTATCCAACCGAGTTCTTGCAACGCGAACATTCACTATACCTGGCATCGCTCGACGATCTGTTGGGCGTTGTTATTGCCCAGGACGTCGGGTTTAACAGCTTGATGGTGGTTGGGCACAATCCAGGAATGACTGAATTCGCCAATTTCCTGATACCGGGACTCACGAATAACCTGCCGACGGCCGGCGTGGTGTCGGTGGGGATTGAACGGGATGACTGGAACCTCTACCAGCAAGCCAAAGCCGAGTTGCTCGTATTTGACTACCCTAAGCTGGAAAATTAAGGATCAACACTCAGGGACGTTGACTGCCAGCCCACCCTGGGACGTTTCCTTGTAGTGCGTCGACATATCGATACCCGTCTGCCGCATCGTCTCGATCACCTGATCCAGCGTCACCTTGTGCGTACCATCGCCGTGCATCGCCAGATGTGCTGCATTGATAGCCTTCACTGCGCCCATTGCGTTACGCTCTATGCAGGGGATTTGCACCAGGCCGCCTATCGGGTCGCAGGTAAGTCCAAGGTTGTGTTCCATGCCAATTTCGGCCGCTTCCTCAACATGATCGTTCGAGCCACCCAGCGCCGCCGCCAGACCGCCGGCCGCCATCGAACAGGCGACACCCACTTCGCCCTGACAGCCCATCTCGGCACCTGAGATCGACGCGTTGGTTTTGTAAAGCACACCGATCGCGCCAGCTGTGAGCATGTAGCGTCGAACGCCCTCTTCGTCCGCATTCGGAACGAACTTCTCATAGAACATCAGCACCGCGGGGATGATGCCAGCTGCACCATTGGTTGGCGATGTTACGACGCGACCGCCCGCCGCATTTTCTTCATTAACTGCGATTGCGTAAGCATTCACCCATTCGAGCGCGTGCAATGGCGACGGTTCGACGGTCTGTGACAAGGTCTTACTCAACTTCGGAGCTCGCCGTAATACCGACATGTTGCCCGGCAACACGCCCTCTGTCCGCAAGCCGCGAGCAACGCAATCACGCATGGCCTGACAAATTGATGCGAGACGTGCATTAACCTCATCAGCCGTTCGCCAGCTCGTCTCGTTGCGGTAGATTAGCTCCGCGATCGTCAGGCCATTCTCTTCGGCACACTGCAACAAGGACTCACTGCTGTTATATGGCAGCGCTGGCGCGCCCTCCTGTGTCACGGGTTCCGGGTCATCGTTCTTTGCGACGAAGCCACCGCCGAGTGAATAGTAAAGGTCTTCTGCGAGCACTTCGCCCGCGTGAGATTTCGCGATAAATCGCATGCCATTCGTATGACGTGGCAGTTCATTCTCAAAATCGAACGTCAGGTCAGCTGCCGGATCGAAGTCCAGTTCGCCAACACCAGGAACGTCAATACGCTTGTCGGCATGTATCTTGCGCAAGCGATCGTCAACGGTGTCCGGATCAATCGTCTCTGGCGTAAGACCTGCAAGACCAAGTAACACGGCCGAATCAGTACCATGGCCTTTACCCGTCCAGGCCAGCGAGCCGTGCAACGACACCTCGATACTTGCTACGTCACTCGCCACATTGCCGAGGCTGTCGATGAACGCAGTCGCTGCCTTCATGGGCCCAACCGTATGAGAGCTTGATGGCCCCATACCTATCTTGAAAATATCAAAAATGCTGATCGCTGCCACTGTGACTTCAATCCGTGCCTAGCGACAACAGGCTCGCGTTGCCACCAACCGCTGAAATGTTGTTGCTGACCGTGTATTCGGCACCGAATCGCTGCAGGTAATGTGGGCCGCCGGCTTTGGGCCCGGTACCCGAAAGACCTCGACCGCCGAATGGCTGCACGCCGACAACGGCACCGATCATGTTGCGGTTAATGTAGATGTTGCCGGCGCCGGAAGCATTCGCCAAACCCGCCATCCGCGAATCAATACGAGTATGCAGGCCCATTGTCAGCCCGTAGCCTGTGGCATTGACCGCCTGAACGGTCTCATCGAGCTTCTTGCCTTCGAATTTCATGACATGCAATACCGGGCCAAATACTTCGCGCTGCAGCGCATCGATACTGTCTATTTCGATCAGTGTCGGTGCGAAGAACGTGCCTGCTTTCGTTGCGCCCGGCAATGCACACCGATGCACAATCCGCGCCTCCTTGCCCATACGTTCGACATGCGCTGCCAGCAAGTCTCGTGCCTCGCCGTCAATTGCCGGGCCAACGTCGGTAGAGAGATGCTTGGGATCGCCGATATCCAACTCGTCCATGTACCCGACAAGCAATTCCAGTGTACGAGGTTCGATTTCCTCCTGAACACACAACAATCGCAAGGCTGAGCAGCGCTGACCGGCACTGTTAAACGCCGAATAGATGCTGTCGTGCACGACCTGCTCTGGCAGGGCTGAACTGTCTACGAACATGGCGTTTTGACCACCAGTCTCGGCAATCAATATCCCGATCGGTCCATCGCGATGCGCTAATGTCTGGTTGATGAGCCGAGCGGTCTCCGTGGATCCTGTAAAGGCCACGCCGGCCACTCGCGGATCGGCGACTGCGCGCCCGCCGATTGTCGCGCCATCTCCCGGTAGAAAATGCAGAACGCCGGCAGGAATGCCCGCCTCCAGCATTAACTGCACGGCACGATAAGCGACCAGCGGTGTTTGCTCCGCCGGTTTTGCGATAACTGCGTTACCGGCGGCAAGTGCTGCCGCAACCTGGCCCGTGAAGATCGCCAGCGGGAAGTTCCAGGGACTGATGCAGACGAAAACACCGCGGCCGCGCATGCCGTAGCTGTTGCGTTCCCCGGTTGGGCCTGGCATCACGGTTGGAGCACCGAAGTGTGTCAGCGATTGCGCGGCATAGTAACGGATGAAGTCGACTGCCTCGCGTAACTCCGAGATGGCATCAGGAATTATCTTGCCCGCTTCGCGGACACACAGCTCCAGCAGTTCTGCCGAATTCTCTTCAAAAAGGTCCGCGGCCTTATTCAAAATCGCAGCCCGGTCTTGTGCGGCAATCCGATTCCAGGCCACCTGTCCCGCTACAGCTACTTGCAGCGCTGTGTCGACATGTTCTTCGCGTGCCAATATGCAAGTGCCAACTATTTCGGCCGTGTTGGCTGGATTGACGGACGCTATTTCATCACCTGACTGCTGTTTCCCGGCGACAATCGGACGAGCTTTCAGTTGTTTACTTCCAAGGGCTTCCATATCGCTGAGCAGTTTGCGGCTTACATTTCGATCGGCGAGATTGAATCCTTTTGAATTCGGCCGCTCTGGCTGAAATATATCGGCGGGTCGAACGATGCGCGGGTGTGGCAGGCAATCGTGTTCGCGCGCGAGTTCGATCGGATCGGCGACGATGTCCTGCACATCGATCGACTCATCGACAATGCGATTAACGAAAGAAGTATTGGAGCCGTTCTCCAAAAGACGCCTGACCAGATACGGCAACAGATCCTCGTGGCTGCCAACCGGCGCGTACACACGGCAAGGCCGGTCGTGCTTCTCTGGATCTGCAACTTCGGCGTACAGTTCTTCACCCATCCCATGCAGGCGCTGGAATTCGTAATCGCGTCGAGAACCGGCGTAATGCAGGACGCTCGCGAGCGTGTGCGCGTTATGTGTCGCGAATTGTGCGTATATCTTGTCGCCCGCATCCAGAACCTGACGTGCTGCCGCAAGGTATGAAATATCGGAGTGCGACTTGCGCGTGAACACAGGATAGCTCTCGATACCGCGTTCCTGCGCCAGTTTTATTTCCGTATCCCAGTACGCACCCTTGACCAGTCGTACCGGAATACGCCGCCCAACATCCCCCGCCAGATCCACGAGGAAGCGCACACTGTCACGACCACGACGCAAATACGTCTGCACCGCCAGTCCGAAGCCATCCCAACCATCCAGCGCCGGATCGCGATAAACAGCCTCGAAAATATTCAGCCACATTTCCAGCCGGTCAGCCTCTTCCGAGTCGATGGTCAGGCCGATGCCAATTTTCTTGGCGTGTATCGCAAGTTCCAGAACCTCCGGAACCAGTTCCCTCATCACTCGTTCTTCATGCGTAAATTCGTAGCGTGGATGCAATGCCGAGAGCTTGACGGAGATACCAGGGGCCGCGAACACATCCTCTGCGGGCCCATCCATCGATTTGCCGATGCTCTCAATACCTTCGTGATAATTATCAAGGTAGCGTTGAGCGTCTGCCGAGGTCAGTGCAGACTCGCCCAGCATGTCGTAGGAGTGCCGATACGGAAAGACCTCGTTCTTTCTCGAACGCTTGATGGCTTCCGTAATGGTGCGGCCCATAACAAACTGATGGCCCATGATCTTCATGGCCTGGCGCATTGCGGTCCGCACCAGCGGCTCGCCTGCCCGACTGACCATCTTGCCGAGCACCTGGCCCGGATTGCTTTTGGCCAGTTCGTCCAGTGTCAGCATCTGCCCTGTCAGCATCAGTCCCCAGGTCGATGCGTTAACGAACAGCGAGTCACTCGCACCCAGATGATTTTTCCACTCTGCTGACGTGATTTTGTCAGCGATGAGCTTGTCTGCTGTGTCCGCGTCCGGAATGCGCAGCAAAGCTTCCGCAATACACATGAGCAATACGCCCTCCGCGGAAGAAAGATCGTATTGCTGCAGGAACGCCTCAATACCGCCATCCGCCTTCGAGTTCTTGCGAACAGCGGCCACGAGTTGCGCGGCGGTCGTCTGAATCTTCTGGCGGCCTGCCTCGCCGGGATCGGCCGCATCGGCCAGTTCGCGGACCAAAGTCGCCTCGTCCGTGAGGAACAAATCATCGATGTATGAAATTCTGCCGTCACGGGCAGCTGGCTGATCAACAAAGCTCATGGAGTGACTCCGAAGACCCACCTTCCGGGTGGCTTCAAAAAGGGTATCAAGGTCGGCGATTATAGGATATTAACCTCGCTACGGGCATCGGTATTCGACCCATTTCGATATATAATTTGTGCCCCGTTTACATCCTGGATAAGACTGTGTCGGAAGCCTTCTTCGAATCACTCGCAAGCCAAACCGAAGCCCTCAAAAGTGAAGGTCTTTTCAAGTCCGAAAGACAGATCACCGGACCACAGCAGGCGGCTATTAGCGTCAGCACCAATGGAGATACCAAAGAAGTCCTGAATCTCTGCGCGAACAACTATCTTGGGCTGGCCAATCATCCGGAAGTCATCGCGGCTGCGCACAAAGCACTCGACGAGTTTGGCTACGGTATGGCATCGGTGCGTTTTATTTGCGGCACCCAGACCATCCATAGAAAGCTGGAGGACCGAATCAGCGCCTTTCTCGGCACTGAAGATACGATCCTGTATCCCTCCTGTTTTGATGCCAATGGTGGTCTTTTCGAGACTTTGCTCGGTCCTGACGACGCGGTAATCAGTGACGCGCTGAATCATGCCAGCATCATCGACGGAATTCGGCTCTGTAAAGCGCAACGACTGCGTTACGCGAACGATGATATGTCGGATCTCGAGGAAAAACTCAAAGAAGCAGCGACCGCCAACAACCGCTTGATCGTCAGCGACGGTGTGTTCTCAATGGACGGCACCATAGCCAGCCTCGACAAGATCTGTGACCTGGCCGACAGGCACGATGCCATGACGATGATCGACGACTGCCACGCCGCCGGTTTTCTCGGCGAAAACGGTCGCGGCACACATGAGTATCGTGGGGTGATGGGCCGTATTGACATCATTACCGGCACACTGGGCAAGGCGTTGGGCGGAGCTTCCGGTGGTTACACGTCCGGTCGCAAGGCAGTGGTTGGTTGGCTACGACAACGCTCCCGCCCGTATCTGTTTTCAAACTCCGTCGCACCGATGATTGCTGCAACTTCGATCGCCGTTCTCGACTTGCTTGAACGCGACAATTCGCTGCAACTTAAGCTGCACAGCAATGCCGCCTATTTCAGAGAAAAGATGACCGAACGCGGTTTCGACCTGAAACCTGGTGAACACCCGATTATTCCCGTGATGCTCGGCGACGCAGTGTTGGCAACCCGCATGGCCGACATGCTTCTCGAGCGCGGCGTGTACGTAATAGGTTTCTCGTTTCCTGTAGTGCCTAAAGGCCAGGCCAGAATCCGAACCCAAATGTCGGCTGGACTCACTCACGAGCAACTGGACAAAGCGATCGATGCGTTTACCGAAGTCGGTCGTGAACTGAACGTTATCCAGGAAGAGCAATGAAAGCACTGATAAAAGCCAAAGCCGAACGCGGTATTTGGATGCAGGATATCGACGAGCCCGAGGTGGGTCATAACGATGTCCTGATCAAGATAAATCAAACCGCGATTTGCGGCACAGACATCCACATCTTCAAATGGGACGACTGGGCTCGGGCAACGATTCCGGTACCACTCGCGATCGGCCACGAGTTCTGCGGAGAAATAGTCCAGATGGGCATCGAAGTACGTGGCTTCGGCGTGGGTGACCGCGTCTCGGCTGAAGGCCATATCACTTGTGGCGTCTGCCGCAATTGCCGCGCCGGACGCAGGCATTTATGCATGAACACGGTTGGCGTCGGGGTAAGCAGGCCAGGCGCCTTTGCGGAGTACTTGTCGGTTCCGGCGTTCAACGTGTTTAAGCTTCCGGACGCCATTAGCGACGACATGGCATCAATACTGGATCCGTTGGGTAACGCAACGCATACGGCATTGTCCTTCGACCTTGTTGGTGAAGACGTTCTAATCACCGGCGCCGGTCCCATCGGTATCATGGCTGTGGCTATAGCCAAGTACGCGGGTGCCCGGCATGTCGTAATCACCGACGTCAACGAATTTCGACTGGACCTCGCGAGAAAAATGGGGGCCACGGCCGCTGTGAACGTAACCACAGACTTGCTGGACAAGACCATGCTCGACCTCCGCATGGAAGAAGGCTTCGACGTTGGTATGGAAATGTCCGGCAATCCTCAGGCCTTTCGCGACATGCTTCGAACGATGCATCACGGCGGTAAAATCGCGCTCCTTGGCATTCCACCTGCCGAAACTGCTATTGACTGGAACCAGGTAATTTTCAAAGGCCTCGAACTGAAAGGTATTTACGGTCGCGAGATGTTCGAGACCTGGTATAAAATGTCGAGCATGCTGCAGAGCGGCCTGAACATAGAGCCGGTCATCACGCATCATTTTCCGATCGACGAATACCTGCCCGCTTTCGAGCTCATGGAATCGGGGCAGACCGGCAAGGTAATTTTAAACTGGGACTAGGTACCGACGGCGAGCGTCTGCTCTTCTCGAAAGCGGTCGTTCAAACAGTGCAATTATTGGCGTTCTGGCAAGCTGCTAACGGCCGAGGCAGACCTTCGACATTTGCCTTTAGGCCCGCCGGTACCTGTAAACACCATCCTTTTTGCCGATATCCGTGAACAGACCAGACTTGAGAATAGATGTCGGTACCCCGAAAGACACTGGGTACAGCCAAACCGCTAGAGTGCCCTCCTGCCTTAGGACCCTGTGCATTTCCGGCAGAAGTCGGCTCAGCGGTATGGTCGGGTAAGGCACGACTCCAAACAGCAAAACCACATCGACGCTCGCAGATGCCAATCGGGTGTTGAGGGCGTCACGTCTTATTACTTCAACATTCATCAGACCCGCATCCTTAACTTTCTCCGAGACTCGCTTGACAAAGCCCGACAGCGGATCCATGGCGATGAGGTGCCCGTCGTCGCCTATCATTTCGGCGGCCAGTAATGTGAAAAATCCCGTACCGCATCCCACCTCAAGGACAACTTGCCTCGGCTTGAGGTCGGCACCTCGCAGCGTTTTTCTAGGATCAAAAAGCCTACGGCGTAGTCGGCTTTCCATCACCATACCGCTAGGCTTGAAAAGAAGATTCAGAAAGCGCGATTTGCCCAGCTGTTCCGCGTCCATTTAGACTCTTCTCCCACGCCACCTTTACACGAACTTCAATTGCCCGAACGTAAGATTGCCATGCCTGAGCGCATCTCAATTGCAGGCGCGAATATTGCGAATCGAGCGGCCGCTTTGGATTGCGGTTTCAAGTGGTCAATGCAACACCTAAGCTTTCTCATGGAATCGGGGCAGAGCGGCAAGGTAATTTTGAACTGGGACTAGGTACCGACGGCGAGCGTCTGGACAACGCCATTCCGAACAGGCCGATACCCAACAGTGCAAGGGTACCGGGTTCGGGCACTTCGTTGTAGGCATACGGCGTGTAGTCGACAGTCAGAATCGAACTGTTCACCTTGAAATCCTGCAATCCGAGAAGACTCAAACCATCGACTCGAACTGCCACGGCTCCGCCGTTGATTAAATTTCCGTATTCCGGCACACCGAATGATCTCCAACCAGAGTCAATCTCCGCAACTTCAAAATCGAAGCTAAAGTCAATGGTCAGGTCATCATAATCAAACTCAAATGTTGGCAGTATATTCGCTGACCCGATGGTGATCGCCGCTCCCTCATAATTCCAGGGCAAGGGAACGCAAACTTCGGGGAACGGCCAAATGGTTTCGCATCCCTCGTCAGCGTCGTCATCCCAGAAATTGATACTGACTGTTGCGGAATTGATTTGCGACACAGGACCATCAAAGGTAACAGCATGAAACCAGTTCAAATAATCCAATCCGCAACTCTCGAAAATCCCGTCGCCGAGCCAGTAGGTCCTGTCACAACCCTGTGCACCCTCCATCTGATCGAAAGTGATCACGTCTGCTTGCGTGGCAACTGGCCCCAATATGAGGCCAATAACGAACAGTTGAGCAATCCTGATTATTCTCATTTTCGCACCCTCCGAGCCGTTCTTCAGAGCTTCGGCAGCCCGGCGATCTTGAGTCCTACACAACAGAACGTCGCGAGGGAGGCGAGGACCCGTGGCTTTGCGTCCCTGACTTTAATCAGATTTGCCGTTACTGGAAGTATTATGACGCGCAGGAGAAATCGGTCAATTCTGGATACTACTTAACGCTTTGGGTTGTGATATCAATCCGTCGATGCTACTTGCATCATCCCGGCTCTTGCAGCCAAGCAGATATCTGGCGATATACCTCTGGGCGACTCAGAAGTTCGCGGTGCCCCATCCCGTATCCAACCCACTGGCGGTTCCTCGGAATTGCCAACATTCGCGCTCTATCGCGATGTCTTCCGAGAGCGCTGTCGGGCGTAACAAGCCCGTCTCCGATCAATCGCGTACTCAGCAGACTGCGCTTTGCCGCGCGCACTGCGGCTGCCGCGTAGCATTTTATGCCCGAAGGCAGCGGCACGTTATCTTTCCCCGCCGAGATAGTACCGTAGCGCAAGTCGGTGATACCGGCGCTACGCGCCTTGCTTAGGCTTGTCAACGGCATCGAGTAAGGGCTCAAGTTCATTGCAAGATCGAGACCATGGCCGCCGCGCTCCAACGGCGCTCCGTGATGCGGTGTACCTAGAAATACGAGCTTACGAAGGTACTCTGGCCAACCGTGTCCTGCCTGGCGTGCGTGATGACAGGCACTACGAGCCACAAGACCGCCCATACTGTGACCCATGATCACAACTTCATCCAGCGGCGTCGTCCAATTCCCGATTAGCGTCTCCAGCATTTCTGCGAGTAAGCGACCATTGCTGGCGATATGCAGGCCGCTGTTATAGCGCAAGTAAAGAGGCAGATATCCAAGTTCATTGGCGAGCGCTGCGCCGTGGTCGTGTCCATCGCGACTCCACTGTTGGTCGTTCATGCAGAGCCCGTGTACAAGCACCAGGAGTTTGTTTTCAGGCGACACATCACCGTGCTGCTCAAATAAGCTCCACGGATCGCGGATGTCGACCCGTCGACCGTGATGACGCAGGCTCATATCGATGGCCAGCGGGTTTCCGGTCCGAAAAAAATAGTCGCCATACACGCCGTTCGCCGCGGATCGGTATGCGTCGAGGGCCGGCGACGACTCGCCCTCTGGCAGCAATTTCGTGACACCTGAAAGACTGGCATCGACAGCACGTCCTACGAGACGGATGCCCCCTCGAACACAGCGATACACAAGACCCGTGATGCCGGTCGGGCGAGTCGTCGCCGCAACACCCAGGGGCGCTGGCCGTAGCTGTATGGTGCGGTGCATCTTCTCGACGACCTCGGCGATTGCATCTGTCGCGTCAATGGCCGTGCGTGCAACGCCGCGGAGATCCGACAGCTGTGAGCGATTCGGGATAGGCACGCCGATCATCCTCCATTGTTAGCCGAAATGAACATTCGAAGGGTAGCATGTCCGAATTGTGAGTAGCTCTTGACGTTATGAGACGCTGCGGTAATGTCGCTCGAATCTACTCGGCGGTGTTATCATCGCACCGACGCAAGAGCCATTTCGAAACGTCAAACCCAGACCAGGAGCCGATTAAATGTCCACCCGTCTTGACCTGTCCAAACTCAGCATAATGGACGCCCTCGACCTCGCGAAGCTGATCGAGATGGAGGCGTGCCACCGCTACCAAACGTTCGCCAACCAGCTCGGTCGCACCGGCGGCTACGATGCTGGAGCCTTTTTCGCCAAAATGGCCGAGAACGAGGCCAAGCACGGCCAGGAGCTGGAGGCCCGGCGCAAGACTCTGTTCGGTGATGCCCCTGCGCAGCTGACACTTGACGACCTGTACGACGTCGAGGCCCCGGAAATGGGGACGCCGCGCCGTGGTATGTCCACGGTTCAGGCGTTTGAGGTCGGGCTCGCTGCCGAGAAGAAGGCCTACGACTTCTACGACATGGCATTGCCCGGCATCACTGATCCCGAGGTTCGGGAGCTGTTCACCGAGCTTCGAGACGAGGAGGCCGAGCACGTCGAGATGCTGCGAGAGGCAATGGCGAGACTACCCGCAAGCGCTGGTGCCGAGGCCGAGTTAGACCTTGACGAGACCCCTTATCTGTAGGACCCGCCCATCTCTAATACTGATGAAACGTGGGTGTTTGTCGCGGCCTGGAGCCGCTCCTACATGCGGCCTGAGGCCGCTCCTACACGCCGCCTGGGGCCGCTCCTACAGTTAGTCGATTTCGCAGAAGCAGTGCGAGTAGACACCCTTCGGATCATTAAATTGCGACAAGCCGGCCAGTAGCGCTTCCAGTCTGCTGGCGAATGACTCCAGTGCCGAAGGCCCGTTCACCAGCGCCTCGACATCGAATCCGGTTCTTTCTGTCAGTGCGAAGAACTCGAGGACCATCTGTTCCGTTGGCGTCAATCGGGTTTCTATCAGCTTTTGGCCGTAGTCACCTTCCTCGAGACCAGCGAGTTCGGCAGCAGCGCGAATAGAATCCTCGAACGTACCCAGTGCATCGATCAACCCGTGCTTAAGCGCATCCTGTCCTGTCCAGACCTGACCTTGTGCGACGCTATCGACGCTATCCTTTTCCATGTCACGCTGCTCCGCAACGTCGGAAATGAAGTCGTCATAAGTATCATTGATGACGAGCTGGAACAGCTGTTTCATTGGCGCCGACATTTCACGGTCCGGTCGAAATTGTCCAGCCCATGGTGTTGTGCCAACACCGTCCGTGGCCACACCGACTGCATCCAGCGTACGTTGATACGTCGGAAACATGCCAAAAACACCAATTGATCCGGTCACCGTTGCCGAACTGGCGAACACCTGGTCAGCAACGACCGAAATATAATAGCCGCCCGAAGCCGCTACACTGCCCATCGATGCCACAACGGGTTTTCCGGCCATCTGCAGCGCCTGAATCTCATGCGCAATTACCTCGGATGCGAAGACACTGCCTCCCGGGCTATCGACACGTAACACCACGGCCTTGACGGAATCATCCGATAACGCCCTTCGGAGTAAAGCGGCGGTCGAGTCGCTGCCGATTGTTCCGGAGGGCTGCGTTCCATTAAGAATAGTCCCAACTGCGACAACGATGCCTACGTTTTCATCCTGCACATCGCCACCCTTTAGCAAACGCATGTGGCCGAGGTAGTCGCCTGAATGCACGGCTGAATAATCGGAGCTATCGTCGGCATCCTCACCGGCATGTTCCGTCAGAACAACTCGCAACTCAGCGCGATTGACAAGCTCATCAACCAAACCGATTTCACGCGCAGCGCTAGCAATATCACCATTGGCTTCACTGACGTGGGCAACAAGGTTTTGGGCGTAGTCGTCAACTGTGCCCTCCTCCAGTCCGCGAGCCGCTTCGACATCCTCCTGATACATCGTCCAGAATTGCCCGATCAGGCGCGTACGTGATTCACGATCCTCTGGGGACATGTCCATGCGCGTATAAGGCTCGACAAAAGACTTGTGTGTGCCGACCCGAAACACATTCCAATCCAGCCTTAACTTATCGATGGCCTCTTTGAAGTAGCTTCTGAAGCCACCGTAGCCTTGCAGAAATACCATGCCATCCGGGTGCATGTAGAGTTCGTCGGCATGTGCAGCAAGGTAGTAGCCCGATTGACTGAAGTAATCGGCACTGGCAACAACAGGCTTGCCCGATTCCTTGAAGTCATCAATGGCCTCGCCGATACGGCGCAACTTGCTCAGTCCACCACCGCCCAGGGCACTCAATTCGAGATGTACTGCCGATATTCGATCATCCGTCTTTGCGAACATCAACGCGTCGATAACATCCTGAACAAGCGTCTGGGGAGGAGCGTCGCCCAGTAACTCGGCCAGCGCCCTGTCGTAGGGATCACCATTCAGTTGCTCGACCAGAGGACCCGCTGGTTGAATAAACAACGCTGCTTGCTGCGGCAAGATTGGCGCTGTGCCCGATATCGCACCAAAGAACACGAGAAACAATGTGACGAGTAGCAGCAAATGCAGAACCTTTCTGACGCCGTCCACTCCGGTCCAGATGCTGGATATCAGTCTGACCAGGAAATTTCTGTTGCTCATAGGTTCATTCCTTAATGCTCATTTGCCGTGTAAACAATTCGATAAATTTTATCCGCCTGATCATCGCTGACCAGCATGGACCCGTCTGCCAGGACCAGCAGGTCTACAGGTCGACCGGATACCGACTCACTCTGCAACCAACCCGTTGCGAACGGCTCGTAACTGGCAGGTACGCCGTCCTCCAGTCGTACCATCGTTATACGGTAGCCTATTTTCTTTGACCGATTCCACGATCCGTGTTCCGCAATAAATATCTGCCCACGATATTCCGCCGGAAACAACTCACCCGTGTAGAACTTCACACCTAACGGTGCGACGTGCGGCCCGAGCTGTTGAGCTGGTTCAGAATAGTCAGCGCAGTCTTTACCGGGACCGAATTTCGGATCGAGCAGATCGCCCGCATGACAATACGGATAGCCAAAATGCTGCCCCTGCCGACTGGCGTGATTTAACTCATCCGGTGGCAAGTCATCGCCCAACATGTCACGCCCATTGTCCGTGAACCACAGATCCCCGGATTCAGGATGCCAGGTAAAGCCAACCGAATTGCGGACGCCTTCCGCATATACTTCTCGCCCACTACCATCGGCGTTCATGCGGATGATGCGCCCAAAGCCGTCTTCTTCGCAGATATTGCAAGGTGCGCCGATACTGATATAGAGCTTGTCATCCGGGCCAAAGCCTATGTAACGCCAGCCATGGTGTCGCTTGGATGGCAGCTCGATATCGAGAATTTCCGCGTCCGGAACATCATTCAGGTTAGCTTCTATATCCCGGTAACGAGTAACCCGAGACGCTTCGGCGACGTACAAATCACCGTCATGAAATGCGATCCCGTTCGGTGTATTTAAACCGCTCAACAATTCTATTGTTCGAGTCCCGTCACCTTCTGCAACGACTGCGTAAACTGATTGACCGCGACGGTTTGACACAAAGACCGTACCGTTACCACCCAGCGCCAGTGAACGCGCGTTGGGAACGGAAGCATATTCTTCAATGGTGAACCCGGGCGGTAGCTCAATATCATCGAGCGACCAGGCCAGCGCTGGCAGTAAACACACGGCAATTACAACTGCGAATCGGCTCACACTTTATTCCATATACGGAGGATCAATCAGGCAAGAAAAACAACGACAACTGCGGCAGGAACGTTATCAGAATAACGGATAACATCAATATAATCAGGAAGGGGAACGTCGCCGAGTACACGTGCATGATCGGTTTTTCAAACCGGTAGCTTGCTATGAACAGGTTCAAGCCGACCGGCGGCGTCAGATAACCAAGCTGCATCGCGGACAGGAACACTATTCCCAGGTGGACCTCATTGATGCCGTAACCTGCGGCTATTGGCAGGATCAGCGGTACGACCAGAACAATCGCAGAGAATATGTCGAGTATCGCGCCCAGGACAAGCAGGAATAACAGCAGCAATATCAGGAACGTCGTCTGGCTGCTAACCATACCGGCGACAATTTCGAACAATTTCTGCGGAATTTCAGCGTCGATCATGTAACTCGTCGAAGCAACTGAAACACTCAGAATAATGAGGATGCCGCCAACCAGCACCATCGATGAACGCATGATTCGCGGTAATTCACGAAGAGGAATTTCACGCAACACGAGGACTTCAATGATCAGCACGTACAAAGCGGTGATAGCGGCCGCTTCGGATACCGCGAAGAAGCCGGAATAAATGCCACCCAATACGACGATAGGTAACGGCAACTCCCAGAGCGACTCACGCAGTGCTGCGCCCACCTCTTTCAGAGAAAATGAGCTCAGCGGTTTGCGGATGCCGCGATTCACCCAAAGGCTGTAGCCCGACAACATGATCAACATCAGCAGACCCGGCAGAATCCCTGCAAGAAACAGGTTGTCGATAGAGACCTCGGCAATGACGCCGTACAAAATAAGCGGCAGCGATGGTGCAAACAGCAATCCAAGGCTGCCGGCCGACGTAACCAGGCCCAGATTGAATTTGTCGCCATAGCCGTCTTGTTTCAACGCAGGATATAAAATGGCACCGAGGGCAATTATGGTTACACCTGAAGCACCAGTGAACGCCGTGAAAAATGCACAGGCAGCGAGACAGACTATCGCCAATCCGCCCGGCATCCAGCCAAGCATCGCGCCGGTCAGACGCACCAGTCGCTTCGGTGCATTACTCTCACTCAGGAGGTAGCCTGCGAACGTAAACAAAGGGATTGCGGCGAGAAATGGCATGCTGCCAATGCTTTGAATTTCGATCGCCATGATCATCAGGTCTGAGTCCTGACCGTGGAACCCGATCATCGCACTGGCCGCTATGACAGCGAATAATGGCGCACCAAGAATAGCCAGAAGCGCAAGAATGATGCTGAAAACGATCATTCTTCCGCCTCAGCTTCAGTAGCAAACAGAAAACTGCCGACCTGGCTTAGTGAAGCAACCGTAAATCGATAGGACATCAGTGCGAATGCGACCGGCAAGATCGCGTGTGCTATCCAGGCCGGCGTATCAACCAGCACCGTATCTTCATATTCGATTTCGATCTGCAGGTAGCGCCACGCCTGCACGGCAATAATGGCGCAAACCAAAGCCGCAAATACATCAACGAGAATGCGAATAATCTTGACCGCAATGTCCGGCATCACATGGGACAAAGCGTCGATGCGAATATGTCGGTTTTCCCGGCAGGCTGCGATCGACCCGATTAATGCGAGCCACAGCACCATCAGTCGAACCAGTTCATCCGCCCAACCAAATCCAGTGCCAAACGCTTCGCGCATTACAATCTGGCCAACTGCAACCAGCATCATTGCCGTCAGCATGAAAACCAGCATTGCTGATTCGAGAGCGGTACCCGCCTTATCGAGTCGTTGCAGTAGTTGCTTGAATCGCACTGGGTGGCTTACTCAGTGACGGCCACGTGTTCACTGCGATACTCGTCAATATAGCGCAACATTTCCTCGTAAAGCTCCAGGGTGAAGGCGCCCTCGGCCCCAAGCTTCAAGTTTGATTCCAGCAATAAATTGCGCACCTTTACGAACTCTTCATCGTCCAGGCTGGTGGGCTGAATTCCCGACTTAACCAGCGCGTCGAAGGCTACCCGATTATCGATCAGATTAACCTTGTCGAAGTTTTGATACATTTTGGTCATCACTTCCCGGACGATTGCCTGATCGTAATCACTGATCTTGTCGAAGGTCTTCTTGTCGACGGCCATGAAGCCGAATGTGTAAACCAGCGGTACTCTGGTCACGTATTTGACTTTCGTATGCCATTGCATCAACAACGCGACGATCGGTGGTATCGCGATAATGTCAATCAGACCCGTTTGCAGACCCGTCAATACGTCGGTCAGCGGCAACGTAACCGGGTTCAGCGACAGTGCCTCCATCGAAGCGTAGCTGATGCTGTCGCCCTCCGGAATCCATATGCGTTTGCCTTTGAGGTCCGCTAACGAGCGTATCGGCGTGCTGGACATGATGTTGGCAAATCCGGAGGTCGCAAAGCCGAAATTGACGAACCCGGCATCCTCAAGGCCCTGCTGCAATCGCGCATCCATACGGCTGCGAACGAAGGCGGCCTCTTCTTCAGAATCGAAAACAACGGGCATTCCGTAGAGATTCAAATCCGAGTATTGCTCAGCCAGTGCAGACGGTGTGAATGCACCTCCTTGCAATTGGCGAATGCGAATTTGACCCAAGACTTTAGCGTCGTCACCTTTGACGCCACCACCGTAATATTTAATCAGTACACGACCTTCAGTCTGTTCCTTAATTGCAGCCGCGCCTGCTCGCATGTCGGTCATCCACTGCGACCCATTCGGCGTCACTGTAGCAATCTTCAGCGTCGCCGCCATTGCAGGCACGCTGAATATCAAAACGACAATCGATAAAATAAACTTCTTCATAGTTAATAAAGTTCCCGTATACAAGAAGGGGTCAGAAATACTCGTCTGCTTCGCCAAGCAGTTTCACAGCCTCTTCCTGGGCCATCACGTTGCTCAATACGAAGCCGGTCTGATCAGGGTTTGCTTCCAAAACCTCGTTCAACAGACGATCATGCAACTCCCGTTCGTAAAGCACTTTGGCGTAACCACGTGCGTACTCAACTTTGGCACTCAAGTCAGCGCCACCGGACTCTGCGATTGCCTTCTCAAAGTATTCACGCGCGAGTTCCGGCTGGCCACCGAGTGCCGGTGGTCGCAAAGTCAGCATTATGCCCATATAGGTGTAGACGCCGCTGTTAACTGCGTCGCCACTTATGTTCAGATAGTGGTTAAACAACGCTTCCATGTGTGGCAATTCGGCCAGTGAATCCACCTGTGACGTTTGGGCACGCAGAAAAGCGAGCGATGCGAATCCGTACGTATACAGAACATCCGCGTCTTTCTTACCGACGCCATCGAGCGTCGCCACGAACTCGTCATAAGTGGCATCCGGCCAACCACAAGATGGCTCATAAGTTTCGCACATCGCGCGCGATGCATAGCGGCGCGCGCGTGCTGTTAGTCGCTGTGCCCGACTCGCGTCGTCGACAAATGCCGCACCATAGGTCGCATACAGTGTCGCGCCGGCCATCAAGATTTGCGGGTCGTCTGGACTGCCCTCAATGAGGCTGTCCATTGTCAACAACAAGGTGGGAATTCCGTCGCGAACCAGCTCAGGGTCGTCCTGATTCAGGACGGCTTTGGACAGATTATCGGAAAAGCCCGATGCCGCGTTCGACACGATTATCGCGCAGCCACTACACAGGAGCGATGCAGCTGCAATTAGAAAAATTCTCTTCATATCACGAAAGACCCCGCTCTCTGCGAATGGTTCAGCTTTAGGTGCCCGTTCGGAGCGCATTATAACGAAAAAAGCCCCGGACACTGACGTGACCGAGGCGATGTTTTCCTGATGTTTTTCAGATCTTTTCTTTGATTCTCGCCGCTTTACCCGTGCGACCACGCAGGTAGTAAAGCTTGGCGCGACGAACGTCGCCACGACGCTTCACTTCGATCGAATCCACGACCGGACTGTACGTCTGAAATACTCGCTCTACGCCTTCGCCGTGAGAAATTTTGCGAACGGTAAAAGAAGAGTTGAGACCACGGTTGCGCTTGGCAATGACAACACCCTCGAACGCCTGCAGACGCTCGCGAGTACCTTCCTTGACCTTAACTTGCACAACGATTGTGTCGCCGGGAGCAAATGCGGGAATTTCCTTACCCATCTGCTCTTGATCGATCGCTTCTATAATTTTGCTCATTGACTTTGCTCTTTCAAAAATTTGTCGAGCAACCGTTGTTGCTCGTCACTTAAATCCAGTTTTTCCACCAAGTCAGGGCGCCTCAAAAAACTGCGTCCCAACGCCTGCTGGTACCGCCACCGGGCGATTTCAGCATGGTCACCAGACAACAACACATCCGGAACCTTTCGACCTTCAATCTCTTCAGGCCTCGTATAGTGAGGATGATCAAGCAGGCCTTCCATAAAGGAGTCCTGCGCTGCTGATTCAGCATCACCTAAAACGCCCGGCAGTAATCGAACAATCGCGTCTATTACTGCCATCGCAGCGATCTCACCACCCGAAAGCACGAAATCACCTAACGAAACTTCTGCATCGATATGCGACTCAATCAGCCGCTCATCGATTCCTTCGTATCGCCCCGCCATTAAAACCAAGCCAGGCAATTCTGCAAATCTTCTTGCCATCGCCTGATCAAAAACCTGACCCTGCGGCGACAGATACACAACCGGACAGCCTTCGGGCAATTTGCCTTTGGCTGCATCAATGGCTGCTGCGACAGGCGCGAACTTCATCACCATTCCGGGGCCACCACCATACGGCCTGTCGTCGACGGTTCGATGCACGTCGCTCGTATGATCCCGTGGATTCTCAACATCCAGCGAAATCAGACCGCGTTGCTCTGCCCTGCCAACAACACCGTACTCACCGATGGTGCCAACCATCTCCGGAAATAAACTGACGACACCAAATTGCATCGCTTCAGTCCCATTCCCAATCAACGTTGACCTGTTTTTCGTTCAAATCAACGCTGATGACAATTTCATCCTTAACGAACGGAATCAATCGCTCCTGCTCGCCTTCTTGCTCACCCTTTACGACCATCACGTCATGTGCACCAGTGGCCAGCATGTCCCTGATCGTGCCGAACTCAGTACCGTCGCGATGGACGACTTTCAACCCCATGAGGTCCAGCCAATAATAATGGCCGTCCTCGGGTTCAGCCAGTTCGCTTCTGTCCGCACCGATCTCGGTGCCAATCAACTCCGCTGCCTGATCGCGATCTTCGAAGCCCTCAAGGCGCAAAATGACCGACTTGCCATGCCGCTGCCCTTCGGCAACTTTGACGGGCTGCCAGTCGCCGTTACGGCCAAGTAGCAGTCCTTTGTAGTGCAATACCGCATCACGCGGTTCGGTGTAAGAAAACACCTTCACCCATCCCCGGACTCCGAACAGGCCGGAAATACGGCCCAGAACGACAGGTGTGGGTGCCAACAGACTAACTGGCGACTGCAGCCTTGCGATGCTTCTTCAACAGTGACGCAACGCGATCTGACGGCTGTGCACCCTGGCCAACCCAGTAATCAACACGCTCAAGGTCAATTCGAAGATTCTCTTCGTGCTCTTGACCGACGGGATTAAAGAAACCAAGACGCTCGATGTACCGGCCGTCACGACGATTGCGAGAATCGGTGACCACCAGGTGATAAAAAGGACGTTTCTTCGCGCCAGCGCGCGAAAGTCGAATACTAACCATTACATTTCCGTATTAAATCAATGAGAGGCAGACATGCCTTGACCCGGGCAGGCCCGAGTAGACGGCGCATTGTACGGGTTTTGAGGCAAATGTGAAGCGTTTCGACGGCGAAAATTTCTAAGTTTTTCGGGGTGTTATAAGAAAGACTCTGGCACAGCCCGGCACAATTGCCGAATCGAACGAAAATTACGCGATTTTCAGCCAAAACCGGGGGGCATACCGCCTCCGGGCCCTCCTCCAGGCATACTGCGCATCATCTTCTTCACGCCGCCTTTCGACATCTTCTTCATCATCTTTTCCATCTGCAGATGCTGCTTCAGCAGGCGGTTCACGTCCTGGATTTGCTGCCCTGCTCCCAATGCGATCCGCTTCTTGCGAGAACCGTTGATTATCTTCGGGAAGCGCCGCTCCCCGGGCGTCATGGAATTGATGATCGCCACCTGGCGGCGAATTTTCTGCTCATTGCCCGCATCCTTAAGGGCAGCAGGATTAACCTTGCCCCCGAGCGGCAATTTCTCGAGCATCGAAGCCAACCCGCCCATATTCATCATTTGTTCGAGTTGATCGCGAAGATCCGAAAGATCAAAACCTCTGCCTTTCTTGAGCTTCTTCGCCAGCTTTTCGGTCTTGTCCTTGCTGACTTTTTGCTCAATTTCTTCGACCAGTGTCAGCACGTCGCCCATGCCGAGAATTCGCGATGCCATACGGTCCGGATGGAACGCTTCCAGCGCATCCACTTTTTCGCCGACACCCATGAACCGGATGGGCTTGCCCGTAACCTCTCGAACTGACAGCGCGACGCCGCCCTTCGCGTCGCCATCCGCCTTAGTCAGCACGATGCCCGTCAATGACAAGGTTTGATCGAAAGCCGTCGCAGCGTTGACGGCATCCTGGCCTGCCATGCTGTCAACCACGAACAGGGTTTCGTGAGGCGCCGCCCGCTCGTGCACTGCGGCGACTTCCTGCATCATCTTTTGGTCAATGTGCAGGCGTCCCGCCGTATCGACGATCAACACATCGACGTGTGAGCGGCGCGCCTCGTCCAGCGCACGGTCGACGATTACAACGGGCTTCTCGCTGGCATCACTGGCGCAGTGCAGCGCACCGACTTCTCCAGCCAAGGTCTGAAGTTGCAGAATTGCCGCCGGGCGGTGCACGTCAACGCTGACGAGCATGACCTTCTTCTTGTCGACATCGACAAGCCGTTTGGCCAGTTTCGCTGCCGTAGTTGTCTTACCAGCACCCTGTAATCCAGCCAGCATGATGACAACAGGTGGTTGTGCCCTGAAATCCAGTGGAGCGGACTCACTACCGAGAATTCGCACCAGCTCGGCATGAATGATTTTGAGGAGTGACTGGCCAGGCGTGAGGCTTTTCCCGACTTCCTCACCCAGAGCGCGCTCACGAATGCGCTCAATGAACGACTTTACAACCGGCAGCGCGACGTCAGCCTCCAGCAACGCGAGTCGCACCTGGCGCAAAGTGTCTTTGATATTGGCTTCGGTGAGTCGGCCCTTGCCCGTCAAACTGCGGGCGGCATCCGACAATCGGCCGCTTAGATTTTCAAACATGGCGGGAGTTTATCGTAGGAGGCCGTCTTGCGGGCGACCTTTCTGTGTAGGAGCGGCCCCTAGGCCGCGACATTAAAACAATCGCGGCCTAGGGGCCGCTCCTACACAGTCAATACTGTCCCGCGCGAGAGCATGCGAATGTTCTTGTCCGGTGCGGCGGCAACGACCTGCTCGAGGATTCGGGTTTCCTCTCCCGGCTTCATCCCCGTCAGCCAGATCTCGGGTCTGTGTCGCAGCTGCTTGAGATCATCCGTCAGGGTCCTGGGCGTGTAGTGTCCCGCTACGCCAGCAAGTTCCTGCATTTCATCGGGAAATGACACTTCGATCACCAGCACCTTCAGATCATCACAAGCGTTGAGGACCGGCCACAGGGTTTCGTTGCTTTTTGTGTCCCCACTAACCGCAAATACACCGCCAGAGTTTCGTACCGTGTAACCCAGTGATGGCACGCTGTGCTTCACATCAACGGCGTAAAAGTCGCGATGCCCGATTGTGATCGTGTCCCCCGGGCTACAGATACGATAACGCAGCATCGATTCTTCGGCTGTTGGAAGCTTGGTGAAATCGGGCCAAATCACTCCATTAAATAGATGGTCTTGCACGGCTCGCAGCGTTTCTTCTCGTGCGTAAACCGTCAGAGGCGTTTCAATATTCTCTTCGAAAATGCGATCGACCAGCATCGGCAGGCCCGCGACGTGATCCAAATGCGCGTGCGTCAGGAAAACATGGCGAATCGAATCGATATCAGCAAGCTCCAGATCACCGATGCCGGTGCCGGCGTCTATCAGGACATCATTATCTACAAGCAACGCGGAAGTCCGCGATCCTGCGCCTATTCCGCCGCTGCAACCGAGTACGCGAATTCTCATAAGGAGGGTTCTCTTGCACTACGCCATATGGGATGATTACCAGACTCCAAAGTTAGGTTAGAGCCTCTCGAATTTCTGTGTCTGAAATCACAATTTTCTTGCTGTACCTCACGGCTGCTGCGGCTTTCGTCTTATCACGATTGCCTCGAATGGCCGCGAAGGCTCGCCCGTTATTCACAACTGCCTGTATCTTCGTCGCGGTCGGGATAACTCTGCACAGCAATCATTTGTACGGATCCATCCTGATCGCCGATGGATTTAACCTCTCATTGGGGAACACGGTATCGATGATCGGGCTCGAGCTGGCACTAATCGGCCTGATTGCAGCTTTAGACCCCGCCCTCCGCGGCATCTCTGCCGGCCTGCTGCTACTGGGTGCTCTTGCTGCCACCATGACTGGCTTCGAAGGTGCGTCGGCATCAATGGCAGCGCTTGTTTGGCAGGTTCGGGCTCATGTCCTCATGGCTTTGATGTCGTACGGATTGCTCACCGTTGGCGCCATCGTCGCAGTTTTCGCGATGCTCCAGGAGCGTCGTTTGCAGGCCGGCAAGATTTCGACGTTGAGTACCCTGTTTGCGCCACTGGAAACTACCGAGAAGTTACTGTTCGGTATCACCACTGCGGGATTTATGGGACTCGCGCTAACGATCCTCCTGGGCCTGACATTTGTCGACGACCTGTTTGCCCAACACCTCGCACATAAAACAACATTTTCGCTGCTCGCGTTATTCGTGTTTGGCACGCTGCTCGCTGGTCGATTTTTCGCTGGCTGGCGTGGCAAGCGCGCCGTCAAACTGTACCTGGGCGGATTCCTGTTGTTGTGCGTCGCTTATTTTGGCGTGCGGGTAGTGCTGGAACAGCTCTTGCACCGAAGCTGGGGCTGAGGTGGGCGAAGACTTTCCTCTGGCAGGGCTACTTGGCCTGCTGGCTGTCCTACTGCTGCTTTCCGCCTTTTTCTCGGGCTCGGAAACGGCGCTCATGAGCCTCAATCGCTACCAACTAAGGCATAAAGCACGTGAAGGCCATCGCGGTGCCAAGCTGGCGGAAAAACTACTGCAACGGCCGGATCGAATAATCGGCCTGATTCTGCTGGGCAACAACCTCGTCAACTTCTCCGCCGCCTCGCTGGTTGCTGTGATCGCGTTTAAGATTGGCGGGCAACCTGCCGTCGCACTCGGCACGTTGTTTTTGACGCTGGCCGTATTGATATTCTCGGAGGCCGCGCCGAAAACGCTCGCTGCGCTACATCCGGAACGACTCGCCTTTCCAGCCGCAATAATTTACTACCCGCTACTCAAGATTACCTACCCAATTGTGTGGCTGGTGAATGCAGCCTCCAATGGCGTGCTGTATCTGTTCGGTGTCCGGGACAAAGGCAATGACCTGCATTCACTGACACGCGATGAGTTGAGGACTGTTGTACACGAGGCCGGTGCGCGAATTTCATCGCGCTACCGACAAATGCTGCTTAGCATTCTCGACCTGGAAAAAGTCACAATCGATGATGTCATGGTGCCGCACAACGAAATAATAGGTATTGATCTCGATGATGACGATGCCGCAATAGAAACCACGATTGCGGAGAGCCGGCACACCCGCTTGCCTGTTTATCGCGACGACATAGATAAGGTGGTCGGCATCCTGCACTTGCGCCATCTCGCCAATCTCCCCAATAGACAATTTGACAGAGAAACGCTGCAAGGTTTATTGACCGAAGCATATTTTGTTCCGGAAGGCACCCCTCTCAGCACACAACTGGTGCAGTTTCAGCGCCGACGTGAACGTATTGCTTTAGTTGTGGATGAGTACGGTGACATCCAGGGCATTGTCACTCTCGAAGACATACTCGAAGAAATTGTTGGTGAATTCACGACGGATCCTGCCGATGATGAAAACGATGTCGTCAGAGTTGGCAGTGAAGATTACCTGGTCGATGCCACGGCTAATATTCGCGAACTTAATCGGTCACAGGACTGGGAACTGCCGACAGACGGCCCGAAGACACTGAACGGATTAATCGTGGAGATGCTGGAAACCATTCCAGCGCCCACCACCTGCATCAAAATTAACGGCTACCCCATTGAGGTCATCGAATCCGACGACAACCGAATTCGCTCCGTCCGAATCGGTCAACGCGTACAACCTGGCGTAGAGGCAGACTAGTGCTCGGCGCAGGGATGCTGTTGACTGTGTGTCGTGGAGACGGCGTTGACTATCCCGGATGGGCACCGGATTAAGAACTACAACCAGGAGAACTCAGGAAGCCTCGTCAAGTGCCTCAATAAGCCTTCGAACACCGACCACTTCGATGCCATCCGGAATCTTCTTCGGAACGTTACCTTGAGGGACAATGGCACGCGTGAAGCCTTGTTTTGCAGCGGCAGCGATACGCTCAGTTCCAAATCGTACCGGCCGGATCTCACCCGCAAGACCGATCTCGCCAAAACACACCAATCGTTCGGGCGCTGGCCGGTCTCGAAAGCTCGACACGATAGCGAGCAATATTGGAAGGTCGACTGCCGTCTCGTTGATACGCAGACCACCGACGACATTGACAAAAACATCCTCATCTGTGACAGACAGGGACCCGTGGCGTTGTAACACTGCTAACAACAACGCCAGACGATTTTGATCAACACCTTGTGCGAGTCGTTTCGCATAATTGCTATTGCCATCGGCAACCAGCGCCTGTATCTCGACCAGTAATGGACGGCTGCCCTCCCACGCGACTGATACCACGCTGCCAGGCTCATCAACTGACTCTCGAGAGAGAAAGATCGCCGACGGATTACTAACTTCGAGAAAACCGGTTTCGGTCATCGCGAACACGCCCATTTCACCACTGGCGCCGAAGCGATTCTTCACCGAACGAATCACCGAATAACGACTGGCAGGATCGCTTTCGAAATACAAGACCGTATCAACCATGTGCTCGACGACACGCGGACCGGCAATCGCACCCTCCTTGGTGACATGGCCAATAACGAACACTGCAACATCGTGCTGTTTTGCGAATTGCACGATTCTGCCAACGCCGTCTCGTAACTGCGCAACGGATCCTGGTGCCGATGGCACGCTATCGCTGGTCATGGTTTGCATCGAATCGATGATCAGGACACGAGCTTTGCATTTTCGTACCTCCGACAGGACGTTCTCGATCGACGTATCCGCAAGCAAGTTCATGGACGATGCATCGAGCCCAAGGCGCAGCGAACGCTGTCCGATTTGTCGCAAAGACTCCTCGCCAGTTGCATAACAGACCGGCACGTCCTGCATCAGATTTGCAGAAACCTGCTGCAGCAACGTCGATTTACCGACACCTGGATCGCCACCCAGTAGAACGACTGCTCCTGGTACCAGTCCGCCGCCCAACACCCGGTCAAACTCTCCGAAACCCGTAGCATGTCGGTAATCAATGTCGTCCGGCAGATCTTCGAGCGTCGTAGCCACGGCACCCGGCGTCGCCTTTGGTGCCGAGAATGTTGTTTCAACCATGGTGTTCCAGGCGGCACAATCCGGACACTGCCCCGCCCATTTGACGCTGTGAGCACCACATTCCGAACAGAGATAGGCAATCTTGGCCTTTGGCACGCGACTCAACCTTCTAAAGAGCTGTATATGGGATAGTCAGAACGCATGGCTGTCGTTGACATGACCGCGAAAAGACTCTAACTTCTTGTATTATATGGCTTTTAAGGTCTAACACTCGATTTCCACGAGACCTCTGCAATGATTATTGTTAAATTCGCGTAGACTTGCGCAAGTCAATGATAGCACCGCTTCCGAGCTCGATATTACATAAAAAGTGCCAACCCTATCTCATTAAGGATGTTCGCATTTACTTATAATTTCGTCCTCAAATCATAGGATCTGGCAGATTTTGGATACGGAAAAGCAACAAAAACGCAACCGAATCATCGCACTCTCATTTGCGAGCTTGTTGTTATTGGTTATTTACGGACCGCTGGCTCAGTGGTTCGTTGCTGCGGATCACGTCTTGTACGACCAACTCGCTGGCGGCATGCCAAACAAGGCGCTCGAAAACGCATATATTGCCAGCATTGACACGAATCGCTCGACTCACGACGAGATTCTGAATAAGTACGGTCAGATCATTCAGTCTCTCCAGGAATCCGGTGTGCGCCGTATAATTCTGTCGAATCCACCCGAAATCCTCATTGCAGACGAACTTCCAGGGTGGTCAGCTTTACTGAATACCCGGACCCCGGTTTTCGTTCCGACCCGACATCGGTTTGCCGACGTCGCAACACGCGACGGATTTATCAAGTTTCAACCCGACGGCGATAACGTGCTTCGTCAATCGGAATTGTGGCAGCTCAACAGTGGTGTCATGTCTCCATCGCTACCGCTCGCGATCAATTTTCAGTCTTCCGAGACGGGAGCCGGCAACTTGCTCTCAAGTACCGACGATGTAATCTATTTTTCAAGCTATGTGGAGCTGCCGCGCATCGATGTCGAGGGTTTACTAGGTACCGATGCAATCGCGTCACTGCAAGACGCAACTGTATTTGTCGATTCGGACCTGCCGTTCGTCGACTCGGTCGCCATACTGCCGTCGGGGCAGCTGGTTACGATTTCGGAAATTACCGCGACCTTACTGGCCGATGTCGAAAACAATCGCACAATCAGTACGCCGCCAAGCGTCAAGGCAATGGAATACCTTATACCAGCCATGCTCGCCATCGTTGCCGTACTGTTCTTGCCGGACAGGAATCGTCGTGACATTACAGTCCTTACGATCTCGGTTGTCGCGATCTTGCTATTGGTGGAAGCAGTACTCCTCTTCGGCCTGCAAATTCGCCTGGATCTTGGCCGCCCGATGTTAATTTTTGTTGGTGTCGCAGTATTAAGCGCGTGGCTAGTTGTCGATGTTAAGAAAGTATCGGGCGACGCCTTTAAGAAAGGTGCCGACTTCATGGCAGCCGGTCGACTCGAACCGGCTTTCGCCGAATTCCGTCGCTGCAATCCGTCCGAGACGGTTGCGGCGGTGATGTACAAACTATCACTGGCGTTCGAACAACAGGCAAAACCTGAGCGCGCCGAAGCTGTATTGGAGTGGATGAAACGTACGCAAGGAACGCGTGTGAGTAATGAGTCCCCACTGAAAAAGACGAGTGGCGTGCCGGAACGACTGGGGCGTTACGTTATTGAACGTAGAATTGGTCGCGGTGCGATGGGGTGTGTTTACCTGGCAAAAGATCCGAGAATCAACCGCGCAGTTGCCGTGAAGGCCATTTCGATCGAAAAAGAGTTCGAGGACGAGGAGTTAAAAGAGGCACGACTCCGCTTCTATCGAGAAGCTGAATCGGCCGGTCGCCTGACACATCCCAACATCATTACTGTATTCGATGCCGGTGAGGACAAGGGCCTTGCCTATATCGCAATGGAATATATTCCGGGCATACCGCTCCGGGACTTCACCGATCCCAAGAGACTGCTGGCGCCGAAACGCGCGCTGGAACTCGCCGCGGCAACGGCTGAGGGCCTCGATTATGCTCATAATCAGGGTGTTATCCACCGCGACATCAAACCGGCCAATCTGCTTTACAACCCGAAAGACGGCACCATAAAAATCAGTGATTTCGGCGTCGCACGGATGACGGACAATAACAAGACCAAGACTGGAATCGTTTTGGGAACCCCCATGTACATGTCGCCCGAACAGCTCGGTGCAGACGACCTCACAGGACTCTCGGACTTGTTTTCACTTGGTGTTACCCTGTACGAGCTACTGGTTGGTGAGGTGCCGTTCAAGGCAACGAACATCGCGGTATTAATGACGAAAATAACAACTGAAGATCCGGCGCCGATCTCAAGCCGGCGTGCTGGTATAGCCCCCAGCGTTGACGCCGTACTTGCCAAGGCGTTGGCGAAACGTCCACAAGATCGCTTTTCTTGCGGTGCCGAAATGGCCATCGCGTTAAGAAACTGTGCGCGAGTAACCTGAACACTTTTTGAGCGAGATATACAGATAACATGACACTCCGCGGAAAAATTGACTTTGCCGAGCTCACTGACACGGGACGCGTCCGCGAGCACAATGAGGATGCTATCGGCACGACGGGAGACATCGGGCTGATGGTTCTGGCAGACGGCATGGGCGGGTACAACGCCGGTGAGGTCGCCAGTGGGATTGCAGTGCAGATCGTTACCGAGTTGGCCGCTGAAGGTGCTACCCGCGAGGAGCGTGATGACATCGATCCGCACAGCGGCATGATGCGACAGTCGATCGTATTGCGAGACGCTATCTATCGCGCCAATAAAATTATTTATCAGACAGCACAAAGTCAGACGCATTGCGAAGGTATGGGCACAACCATCGTCGCCTGCATGTTCCACGATAATAAAATTTCGGTTGCGCATGTCGGTGACTCCCGGGCCTATCGTATGCGAGGCGGACAGCTCGACCAAGTAACACTCGACCACTCGCTCCTGCAGGAGTTGGTGGATCGTGGCTTTTACTCTGCCGAGGAAGCTCAGCGTTCGACCAACCGCAATTACGTGACCCGTGCGCTCGGTGTTGAACCGACCGTAGAGGTCGAGGTTCATGAGTACGACGTACTCCCGGATGACATTTATTTATTGTGCTCCGATGGCCTGTGCGACATGGTCGAGGATGACGATATTCACTTAACTATCAGTACTTTTAATGCTAGTCTTGACGTCGTTGGTCAACAGCTAGTCGACCTAGCCAACGACCACGGCGGGCGTGACAATGTGTCGGTAATGCTTGCACAGGTTAAGGAAGCCTTCCCGGCAAAAAAGGGCCTGTTTGCAAAGATTGCCGGCTTATTTCGTTCCTAGGCAGTGAGCTAGGAAAGCAAGGAATCAAGAGCGAGAAATCATGGCAAGGTTAATTCTAAGTCTGGACAATCAAGTCCTGGCTGAATACAACATGACCAAGGAACGCTACACCGTTGGTCGCCTACCGGACAACGATGTTCGTATCGACAATCCGGCTGTCAGTGGACATCATTCGCTGATCATCAATATTCTTAACGATTCCTTCCTTGAGGATCTGAACAGCACCAATGGCACTTACGTCAATGGCAAGCTGATCAAGAAACATGCGTTGCAGCATAGCGACGTTATAACGATCGGCCATCACCAGTTGCGCTTCTCCGACCAGCAGTCGAACGACACCGAGCAGGATGAGTTCGAAAAGACCATGGTCATTCCTACTGGCCAGCAGAATGCTGATCAACTCGCAAAAGCTGAGGCGGCGGCTGAAAAAGCGGCTGCAAAAGAACAACCCGAGAGTCATATTGACGCTGCTGCCGGAGTCAAACTCGGCGCCGATGAAGCGGCTGCACTTGACGAAACTCCCAAGGTACCATCGGTTGGCGCTCAGGTTTCGCACACGGAAACTTCACACGGTATCGATCCGTCATCTGCCCCGAATGCCCTGCCTCTCGCGAAATTACAGGTTCTGAGTGGTTCCTTTGCGGGCCGCGAACTGGAGTTGACCAAGGCATTGACGACCCTTGGTCGTCCTGGCGTGCAGGTCGCTGCAATTACCCGTCGTGCCGAGGGTTATTACATCGTGCATGTTGAGTCAGGTAAAGAAGGCGACTTCCCGCTGGTTAACGGACAGCCGATTGGCGCACAAGCGCGCAAGTTACAAGACAACGATGTCGTGCAACTGGCCGGCGTGAAAATGGGATTCTTTGCTTCGTAGGAGCGGTCCCCCGTAGGAGCGGTCCCTAGACCGCGACCACTGCCGGGGTTGTGGTACGTAAGTTGTCTTTTTGCAGCCTTGCAGGCTGCCGCTTCGCTTCGCGGTCTAAGGACCGCTCCTACGGTAATGGGTAATCACCACCGTAGCTATCCGGTACCCAGTTTTCGAACTTGGTGTACCTACCCACGAAGGTTAGTGGGAAGTCTCCGATAGGTCCGTTTCGCTGCTTGGCGATCGCAATGTCTGCTATGCCCTTTCGCGGCGTATCCTGGTTATAAACCTCTTCACGGTAAATGAAGACAATGAGATCGGCGTCCTGCTCGATCGCGCCCGACTCACGCAAATCTGACATGACCGGACGTTTATCCGTACGTTGCTCAACACTACGATTAAGCTGCGACAATGCGATCACAGGACACGAGAGTTCTTTGGCCAGCGCCTTTAACCCTCGAGAAATCTCGGAAATCTCCGTCGCTCGATTCTCTTTATTGCCGGGCACCTGCATAAGCTGCATATAGTCGATCACGATGAGGCCAAGGCCGTGCTCGCGCTGCAGGCGTCGTGCCCGCGCCCGAATTTCACCCGGTGAAAGGCTTGGCGTGTCGTCGATAAAAATCGGCGCTTCCGACATCAGCTGCACAGCAGTATTGATTCGCGACCAGTCCTCGTCCGGGAAATTGCCCGTGCGAAGGTGTGTTTGATCCACACGACCGAGCGATGAAATCATACGAAATGCGAGCTGTTGGGCTGGCATTTCCATCGAAAATATGGCGGTCGGCACTTTGGAACCAATCGCTGCATTTTCAGCGATGTTTACGGCCAGCGTGGTCTTACCCATCGACGGGCGACCTGCAACAATGATGAGATCACCGGGCTGCAAGCCAGCGGTCAACTTGTCAAATTCGTTATAGCCAGTCGAGATACCAGTGATATCACCGTCGGACTGATGCAGCAGGTCGATACGATCAACGGCTGCCGGCAAAATATCCTTTAGCGACTTGAAGCCTTTCTTGCCACGAGTGCCCTTATCCGCAATCTCGAAAACCATCTTCTCGGCATCGTCGAGCACTTCCGCGGCTGTCCGCCCGTCATTGCTAAACGCACTACCGGCAATTTCATTGCCCGCGCTGATCAATGCACGTAGCGTCGCACGCTCCCGGAGGATCTTGGCGTAGGCTCTGGCATTCGCTGCGCCGGCTGTTTCATTGGCCAACGTCGCGAGGTATTCGAGGCCGCCCGAGTTATCCAGCTCGCCCCGCGAGTCGAGATGCTCGGAAACTGTAACGACATCACAAGGGCTGCCGCCTTCGACGAGGTTGGCAATTGCCGAAAAGATCAGGCGGTGATCCTTTCGATAGAATTCATCGGCGGTGATGACGTCGGCAACTTTGTCCCACGCTAATGCATCCAGCATCAAGCCGCCGAGCAAGGATTGTTCCGCTTCTATGGAGTTCGGTGGCACCTTGAGGCGCTGCTCAGCACCGCCATCAACCATCCCATCGTCCACAGCTCGGACCATTCCCGTAATTTCCTTTGCCAGTATTTATTCTGACTTAAAGGTAACACAGCCGGCCACGTGGACCGGCAATAATCTACTCTGCTGCGACCACGCGAACGGTAACTTCCGCATTCACGTCACCGTGCAGGTGGACACCGATCTGATACTCGCCGAGCTCATGAATCGGGCCGTCGGGCATACGAATCTCGCTGCGCTCAACCTCGACCTGTATCGCCGCAAGTGCTTCTGCGATATCGATCGGGCCGACGGAACCGAACAGCTTGTCTTCGCTTCCCGCATTCGCCGGTATCACGAGTTCAATGCCGTTGATGGCTTTAGCACGAGCACTCGCCTTCGACATCTCTTCTGCCGCAGCTTTTTCGAGCTCAGCACGACGTGCTTCGATCTGTTTCGTGTTCTCGTCAGTGGCGAGAGCCGCTTTGCCCTGCGGTAACAGGAAATTACGACCATAACCCGGCTTGACCTTAACGATGTCACCGATACCACCCAGATTTTCAACGCTTTCCAACAAAATAACGTTCATGTTTTCGAACCTTTACGCTTTTTTAAGTCGACGCCGGAAACCAAACCATGCGTCCGTATATCCAATCAGTGCCAGCACCATTACCAGCAAAACCTGCAGAAACGGCAACAATACATATACCGCAACTACTGCAACATTCGGCAACATTCCTTCGCTGCGCAGCCAATGCACGATGGCCAATCCCTGCATCATGAACATCACGAACACGATGAACGCGACATTCTGTAGCCAGGTCGCGCCGATCACAAACGCCAGCAATGAAACCAGCGCCATAGTGAACGCAATCACGCGCCCGAAATTCAAATCCCGAAACCGACCATAATTAACGGTTTCGACAGGCGACCGGCGGTAAAGCCCGTAGCCCAATAACAATGCACCGCTGAACAGCATCCAGAAAACGAGTACTGCCGAAATCGTCATGACCTCTGCAGTCAGTAACTCTGTGTCGAGTTCCAGACCGTTTTCCCTGACTACTGCAACCATCACATCCAGATACGGTTGCCAAAAAGCAGCCGGATCGGGAACAGCAAGCTGAAACAACAGCAATGCTGCAACCGCTACGATGACAGACACTTGTAACGTCAGTGTCAGTGATCGCATCGTCACCAGCAAAATTGCCAGTAACAGGGCGGGTACCCAGGTCCCCGCCGTTAATCCTATAACCGATGCGAGCGAACCTCCCAGTAACAGAGACATCACCACCAATAGTCCGGCAGCAACACTCGCTTCGATCACCGCAAACCTTGGTCCTTGCGCCAGTACCAGCAGCACCATGATGGCACCACTTGTTAACTGAGGTGCCGGCAGTATCAGCGTTAAAGCCAGTGCCAATACTGCGTTATGCGGACGTGCGAGCAGCCATTTGGCTAGCGCCTGCACAAGATTCGCTCCGACTGCGCTTAGTGGCGGTCGGTGTACGGCAGTAGTGCGAGAAAACGTGCTCGCTTCACTGCCGACGCCAGCTGACGCTGGTACCGAGCTTTTGTACCGGTAATTCGGCTCGGGACGATCTTGCCCGTCTCAGTAACGTAAGCTTTCAGCAGGTTGAGATCCTTGTAATCGATCTCGGTGATGCCTTCGGCGGTGAAACGACAATATTTCCGTCTACGTGAATAACGACTCATAATAATTCTCCTCAGGCGCTCTTAGCTTCGGCATCGGCGTCAGCAGCTGCATCTTCGCCACCAGCTTCTTCGACGGCAGCTTCTGGCTCAGCCGGCGCTTCTTCAGCCTGCTCGGGAGCGGCTTCTTCAACAACATCAGTAGGCTCGTCTGCGGCGGCTTCCTCGACTGCATCAGCAGGCTCTTCCGCTGCGGTTTCCTCGACTGCATCAGCAGGCTCTTCCGCTGCGGCTTCCTCGACTGCATCAGCAGGCTCTTCCGCTGCGGTTTCCTCGACTGCATCAGCAGGCTCTTCCGCTGCAGCACCCTCTTCCGCTTGCGCCTCGTCTGCTGCCTCTTCTTTAGCAGGCTCAGTACGCATAGCAGCTTCGGCAACAGCCTTGGCTTCACGGCGTTGCTGAGCTTCTTTCTCTTTGGCCTTTTCTTCGGCCACAGCAACCGCCATCGGCGATGCTTCGGTGACGGCTTCGTCACGAGCGATAACGAGATTACGCAGAACGGCGTCGTTGAACTTGAAAGCACTCTTGATTTCTTCGATCACACCGAAGTCACACTCGACGTTTAGAAGAGCGTAATGCGCTTTGTGGATTTTGTTGATCGGGTGCGTCAACTGGCGACGGCCCCAATCTTCGCTGCGGTGAATACTGCCACCTGATTCAGTCACCATACCCTGGTACTTTTCCACCATGGCAGGAACTTGTTCGCTCTGGTCCGGATGAACCAGAAACACGATTTCGTAGTGTCTCATTGTATCCCCTTTCGGATTACAGCTACCCGGCAAATCCGAAGTAGCAAGAGGTTAATACCCGCCCTTATGAGCGGGAGGCGCATCCTACCTAACGCTTAAGGCAGGTGCAAGGCCCTTTGACGCACTATTTCGTACAGGCAGACGCCGGTCGCGACAGAGACGTTGAGGCTCGACACGACGCCCTCCATCGGCAGGCTAAGCAGTGTATCGCAGCGGCTTGTAATGCCCTTGCTAAGACCCGTGTGTTCGCGGCCCATAACCAGAGCCACAGAACCACTCAAATCGGCTTCAAACAGGCTGGAATCGGCCTTATCGCTGGTTCCGATAGCCCGCACGCCGTAGTCCGCAAGCCAGCCCAGCACACGGTTCAAATTGCCAACCGTCGCGAATGGCAGCTGTTCGGCGGCCCCTGCGGCAACCTTGCTGACCGTAGGACTCAAGCCAGCTGCGGCATGACGTGGCACGACGACTGCGTCAACGCCCGCGGCATCGGCAGTTCGCATGCAGGCTCCCAGATTGTGTGGATCCTCGACGCCGTCAAGGACCAACAACAGCAATGGCTTGCTGTCAGTGGCCTCCAGACGCTTCTCCACCAACGTTCTGAGCCCTGCCTCGTCAAGCGTTGTGCTGCGCTGAACTTCGGCTATCACACCCTGATGGCGAACCTCACCGCTCATTTGTGCCAGCCGCGCACGATTGGCGGCCTGTATATCGATACCCGCTGACTGGGCCTTCTTGATGATCGCCTCAACCCGTGGGTTTGCAGTCTGGTATTCCGCGTAAATACGGCCAATCTCCGCAGCATTCGTTGCGAGCAGCTGCTCCACCGCTCTCAGTCCGGTGACGTACCGTGCCTTGCTCATTTGCGCCGCCTTCTGGTCTTCGATGGGCGAGTCTGCCGCGCTTTGCGTGAGTCATCCTCGACCGGTCTGAAGTCGATCTTGCGTGTTTCCATGTCAACTCGCTGCACTCTCACCCTCATTTCCTCGCCGAGACTGTAGGATTGGCCGCTGCGCTCGCCGACCAGCCTTTGTGAGCCCACATCAAACTTGTAGTAATCATTCGCGAGACTGGTCACGTGCACGAGCCCGTCCGTCATCAACTCTGTGATTTGCACGAAGAGACCAAAATTAGTGACGCCTGTGATGACGCCGTCGAACTCATCGCCAAGATGACCTTCCATGTATTGACACTTCAGCCAGGCCTCAACATCACGGGTCGCGTCTTCCGCTCGTTTCTCGTGGGCGGATGTGATCGCCCCGAGGCGCTCCATTTCCTTCGCACTGTAATCATATTTCCCGGGCTTGCCGCCGCGAACGATATGTCGGATTGCGCGATGCACTAGTAGATCGGGGTATCGGCGTATAGGGGATGTGAAATGCGCGTACGACTCGAGCGCCAGTCCAAAGTGTCCCACATTCGCTGGCGAATACTCGGCGTGCGTAAGGGAACGAAGCATCGCCATCGTAATGGCAGCACTATCCGGTCGATCCTTCACCTGCTCAATCAACTGGGTGAAGTGACGCGGCTCGACATGATCCGGGTGCGGGACCTTCAGGCCCAGCGACAGCAGATACAAACGCAATTCGTTGAATCGATCTACGTCGGGCCTTGGATGCACGCGATACAGACCCGGGATGCGATGTTTCTTCAGGAACTTCGCCGCTTCCACATTCGCGGCAATCATGCATTCTTCGATCAACCGATGTGCATCGTTTCTGGGCACAACTTCGATTCGATCGATTTCACCGTCTTCATTCAGTTTGAACTTGGTTTGTGGAAGATCAATCTCGATCGCGCCGCGGCGACCACGTGCTTTGGCGAACGCTTTGTATAAGTCATGCAGGTCCTTAACAGACGACTGCAAGTCTTCAGGAACAGAAGTCTTTGATGCGCCGGTCAGGAAATCACCGACCTGGCTGTATGTCAGGCGTGCCTTTGACTTCATCACTCCTTCGAAAAACGTCGCCTTTGTAACCTTGCCCGCCGGACTCACTCGCATGTCACAAACCACGCACAATCGATCAACTTTCGGATTCAGCGAACAAAGCCCATTTGAAAGCACTTCCGGCAGCATCGGTACCACGCGATCCGGAAAATAGACGGATGTGCCTCGTACGATAGCCTCTTTGTCCAGAGCCGAACCGACGCTCACGTAATGTGCGACATCGGCGATAGCAACCAGCAGCCGCCAGCCGTTGTCAGACTTCTTGCAATAAACCGCGTCGTCAAAGTCTCTGGCGTCAGCTCCGTCGATGGTGATGAGATCAACATCTCGCAGCTCGGTTCGACCATTGTGCGCAGTGCTCTGTACTGTCGTGCCAAAACCTTGCACTTCTTTACTGACCGCATCGGGCCATTTGAAGGGAATACTGTGCGAGTGAATAGCGATGTCCGTTGCAATGCCCTTTTCGCCCGGGACGCCGATAATGGTCGTAATGCGACCCGTCGCTTGTTCGACATGTGTCGGGAAATCCAGGATTTCAACGACCACCATGTTGCCGTGCTTGGCGTTTGCCGCTTCACCTTTGGGAATCAGTATGCGGTGCGATAGCTTTGCGTTGTCCGGAATAACAATGCCGATGCCGCGTTCACGAATGAACTGCCCGGCAACCTCGCGCGTGCCACGTTCCAGGACATCGACCAACTCACCCTCTGCTCTGCCGCGCCTGTCGAGTCCCTTGATGCGGACTGCGACACGATCACCGTCAAACAAGGCTCGCATTTCCCTGGCAGAAAGATAGACGTCCTCGGGCTCGCCATCGTCCCGAATAACGAATCCGAAGCCATCTCGATGACCACTCACTTTGCCGGTCACCAGATCCAGTTTGGCGGTAAGGCAGAACTCACCACGCCGGTTCTCAAGAATCTGTCCCGCCCGAACCATGCTCTGCAGTCGATCGACAAGGAGCGAATGCATCCGCTGACCTTTTAGACTAAATGCCGATAGAATTGGGTTTACTTTCAATGGTTTACCGACATCAGTTAAAAAGTCTATTAACTGATTCTGACTCGGAATCGGGTGCTTGTAAGGCTCTCCCGTGGCCTTACTCCTGGCTGTGCTTCTGGATTTGACCTGTGCCTTGCTTTTGGACTTCTTCTTCGTGTTTCTGGGCTTCTGCGCCAAGTGATACAGCTCCGTATATTTGAGGTAGTGAGTTGTGATTGACAGACCGCGCCTGCTTTGAGTACAGTGCGCCACCCCGCCGTACTCCAATTGTACGCGGTGAGGTGGCGGAATTGGTAGACGCGCTGGCTTCAGGTGCTAGTGGGCCTATGTAACTCGTGATGATTATCTACCGGAGAATCACGCGGTTACAAGGAGTGGTCGACCAAGGGCAATGCGACTGGTATGGTTTTTGTCGTATGTACGGTTTGGTAAGATGGTTTGAAATCTGATTGGCAAGTGTTATGCCCAGGTGGCGGAATTGGTAGACGCGCCAGCTTCAGGTGCTGGTCTACGTATGTAGGTGGAGGTTCAAGTCCTCTTCTGGGCACCAATCAGATTTTCAGTACCATCCAATTCACATCACTTGTTATTCTCATTTCTGATTGTGGCTTGTGATGTATCAGAAACTTTCACGGCGTTTATTTTGTCTGCAAAACGTGAAATAGTGACAAATGTTTTGAACATCTTATTAGTTTCCTGTTCATGCTCACTCACTGTAGTTTTATCTACTGGCTCAAAAAAACACGTTGGATCTTCACTCATAATATCGCCAGTTTCATAAAAAGCCATCGCGCGACAACCGCCACAAGTAAATTGATATCGACAACGGCCACATTTGCCTTTTAATTGAGTTCGGTCAAGAATGTTTTGAAATACCTTGCTGTCATCAATA
>Ga0255049_10000022_pt1 | contig 87455 bp, 84 predicted proteins | sample JV7_2_3_MG_FD_183615 | JGI IMG/M metagenome (GOLD analysis project Ga0255049, IMG submission 183615) | Seawater microbial communities from Jervis Inlet, British Columbia, Canada - JV7_2_3 | ecosystem: Environmental > Aquatic > Marine > Inlet | place: Canada: British Columbia | collected 2016-10-06 | reverse complement strand
ATCGCCGGTTATTGGTTTTGATACCGGTCCCGGTAATACCCTGTCCGACTTCTGGATTAACCAGAACAAGCAGCAGGCCCGGGACGAACAGGGAAGATGGGCACAAAGCGGAAATATAATCGATGCGTTGCTGGATAATTTGCTGGGCAATGAAGTTTATTTTCAGCGGGCATTGCCAAAAACGACCGGCACTGAATATTTTAATTCGGATTGGCTGTTACCCCAGTTAAGCCCGGACCTGGCAGCCGAAGATGTGCAGGCAACCCTGGTTGAACTGACGGTAAAAACTATTGCCGGGGGAATCGGGCAGTTAGCATCGACACCGGTCGAATGCTTTGTCTGTGGTGGTGGTGTTCACAACCACTACCTGATGAAACGATTGCAACTGGCGCTGCCTGATTACCAGATTCTGAACACAGATCAGCTGGGCCTTGATCCTGATTATGTCGAAGCGATCGCCTTTGCCTGGCTAGCACGACAAAGCATGAATTGGCAGACAGGAAATTTGCCAATGGTTACCCAGGCAAGTTCGGAGACATTGCTGGGTGGTATATATTTTCAGCGATAATCAGTTATCGGGCATATTCCGCCCCTGGTAATTGAGAATTAGTTAACATCTAGAGGGAACTGAACCCTGTCATCACTGTCATTAATAGCGACTAGTGCTAAACTATCAGTCTGTATATTAATTACATTCGTGAGCCACCAAATGAAGACTACACGGATTGTTTTAGTCCTTTCGACCCTCCTGTTTTTGTGCATGACCAGCGTGCGCGCAGACTTCGTCGGCTTTAAAATCGGCGCCAGCTACTGGAAACCCGATTTAACTGGATCGATTAAAGGCGATATTGACGTAACCCCTATAGATTTAGTGGGGGACCTTGGCTTGGACGATATAACGCCATCGAATTTAGTATTGACGCTCGAGCATCCAATACCTTTATTACCTAATATCAGATTCCAGAATATTGATCTAGATTCTTCAGGTTTCAACCAAAATGCCAACTTCACATATCAAGGTCAACCGTACACGGGTCCGGTCACTTCGACATTCGATCTATCCCATAATGACATCGTACTGTACTACGAAATATTGGATAACTGGATCAACCTGGATATTGGCCTGGACGTGAAGGTTTTTGACGGCGAGGTCGCACTCTCAGGATCAAGTTCGACAATGGTACCGATCGACGAAACCATTCCACTGCTCTACCTGTCGGCCCGTTTCGATTTACCTTTTAGTGGCTTTTACATCGGTGCCGATCTCAACGGCGCCAGTGCCGGCGACAATTCAATTGAAGATTCTTCCATCATGCTGGGATTTGAATCCGACAGTGGACTGGGATTTGAAGGCGGTATCAAAAAGTTCTCGCTCGAGCTGAACGATGTTACTGATGTCAATACAAACCTGGAATACGACGGCATCTACCTAAACGGCTATTATCACTTCTAGATTCTTAATGAACCCCGATAGGCCTCAACAGGACTGGAGTCTGAAACATAAAAAAAGCTGGTATTAACCAGCTTTTTTTATTGCCTTAAATTATTTACCCGGGTGCTGCGAACTATACTGAAAAAGAAGCTCCACAGCCGCAGGTTGAAGTTGCGTTTGGATTTTTGACTACAAACATTGCACCTTCCAGTTCTTCAGTAAAATCAACTTCAGAGCCTGCCAGATACTGATAACTCATTGGGTCGATCACCAGGCTAACACCCATTTTTGTGATCGTTTTATCACCCTCTTTAGATTCTTCATCGAGAGAAAACGAGTATTGAAAACCCGAGCAACCGCCACCATAAACTGAAACCCTTAGCTTCAGTTTCTGGTTACCTTCTTCTTCGATCAGTTTTTTTACCTTGCGCGCGGCATTATCCGAAAAATCCAGTACTGTACTGGTTACCGGACTAGCTATTTTCCCGAAATTTGCGTCGATTGTGATATTCATGGTGCCACTCACATATGCCTCAGGCTACCTTAGCTTTCCTGACTAATTTAGTCAACTATTAGTAGAATAGCCGTGTTTTATTGCTCTCCGATGACAGGCTCGCTCGGTTCACTCCATGATGTGGACTTGTCTTCCAGCACCTTTTGCGGCTTGCCGTCATTGGGTTGGTGAACCAGTGCACCGTTGACTTCGGCACCTATCGCCATTTCGATTAAATTATAATAAACACTACCCTTGATACGAGATTTAGGCGCCAGTTCTACGCGGGTTGAGCCGTGCACATCACCAACAATTTTTCCGTTTATAACTATATTAGGAACCCTTACGTCGCCTTCAATGTGACCGAATTCGCTCAATATTAAAATCGATGAACTACCTTCTTCGGCAGCAACGTTCCCATTAATTCTGCCATCTACATGCAAACCACCGGCAAAGATCAAGTCACCGTTAATTTCGGTTCCCTGGCCGATCAACGTATCGATTCGTGCTGAATTAAAATTACTTTTTTTACCGAACATATTATGAATCCTCAAGCATCACTCGTGCCCATGAAATAGTCTCAGTGAAGGATTTTACCTTTTTTGTCGTGGCATTGATGTCAATTTCGACTTCATATGGGGTAAATTTTTCTGGAAATGCGATATCTCCTTCAAATATCTGAAAGTACTTAAAATTAAATTTAGTCGCTTTCCCAGGGTTTTCAAGCCTGATTTCTGATAATTTATACTCTTTTGCCCCGCCAGCGTCCTCACCACGAATAGTGATTTTGACTCCCCCTCTCAGTTTGCGACTTATTTTACCCTGCCTGGTCAAAACCAGCTTGTAGCTGAGAGGTTTTTGATTATTTTTATGCTTAACCTGGAATGACTGCAAATTGACTCCAAGCGCTGCGTTAGCGGGAGATACGATCCCCTGGTAAAAAATCAGTTCTTCTTTTTGTGCGAGTATTTGTCGTTGGAGCTTCACCAGCGTCCGGCTGGCCCTTTGGTAGGCATCATTTTCAATCTTGCTGGAACCTTCGAGCTGGGCATTGTTTTTTACCAGTGTATGGTTGCGTGACTCCAGTTCATCGATCTTGCTCAGCAGGGTCGCCCTTTCCAGGTCGAGCTGCATTAACTGGTATGACTGGTAGGCCTGACCCAGTACAAAAAACCCCCAGAAAAGCAGTAGTACCATGATAATACTTACCCACAATATCCAGGGTTTATGCTGCTTAACTTTAAACCCTTTATGCGCCTTGCTCATGGCATCATCCCCGGTGCACTCAAGCCCGTAGTTTCGTCGAGGTCGAACATCAGATTCATATTTTGAATCGCCTGCCCGGCCGCGCCCTTAACCAGATTATCGATCACTGCCAATATGACATACTTTTTATTCGCATCCAGATAATGCACCGCAATCCGGCAATGATTGGCGCCTCGCACCGAGCGAGTTTCGGGATGCGATCCACCCGGCATTACATCGACAAACGGTTCATCCAGGTAAAATGTCTCGAATACCTGCTGGATTTCCGTGTCAGTATCTATCGCATCAGTGTACACGGTGGCGTGCATTCCGCGGATCATCGGCATCAGGTGCGGAGTAAATACGAGTTCGGCATTCTTGTTTATAGACTGCAGGATCTGTTTGATTTCGGGTAAATGCCGGTGCCCGGCCACAGCATAAGCCTTCACCGATTCGCTCGATTCACAATAGGCATTAGCGATGTTAGCATTCCTGCCAGCACCGCTGACTCCAGATTTACAATCGGCAATGATGCTAGAGGGGTCGATTAATTCATTCTTCAACAACGGCAGTAAGGCCAGAATCACCGAGGTCGGGTAACATCCCGGATTGGCAACCAGGCTGGCTGTTTTTATCGTATCACGATTCAATTCAGGTAATCCGTATACTGCCTGTTGTACCAGTGACGGGCAGGCATGCGACTCACCATACCACTCCTCCCAGGTCGGGATGTTCTGAATTCTGAAATCAGCTGCAAGATCGATTACTTTAATACCCCTGGCAAGTAATGTTTCGGCCTGATCCATTGCCACCCTGTTCGGCGTCGCAAAGAAAACCAGGTCACAGTTTTGATAAGAGTCCACATCGGGTTCGGTAAAATGTATGTCAAAATTGCCACGCAAGCTTGGAAATACCTCGGCCACTGGAGTACCGGCATTTGAGCGAGAAGTAATCACTTCCACCGCGGCTCCAGGGTGGTCTGCAAGCAAACGCAGCAGCTCAACCCCGGTATAGCCCGTGCCCCCAACAATACCGATCTTTACCATGTTAAAGTGATGTCTTTTTGGTTAAAATTAACGGCGCATTATACATAGATCGCCTCGCTAGAAAACGAATTGCAGGTATTTAGCTTAGTCTTACCAACAATGTCACAATATATAGTAAATTTAACGCCTTACCGCAAGTATCTTAGTGACAGCATTAAATGATCTGGATCAAAGCCCTGCACCTTATCTTTATGATCGCCTGGTTCGCTGGATTATTTTATCTCCCCAGGCTGTTTGTGAATCATGCTCTTGCAGAGGAAGAGGTGCTAAGACAGCGACTGAATTTAATGGAAACAAAATTGTACCGTTTTATTACACCCTGGATGGTATTAACCCTGATTTTTGGCGGCTGGTTATTGGTCGATTACGCTTGGCAGGCATATGCCGATGTACTCTGGCTGAAAATAAAATTAGTGCTCGTCATTACCCTGGTCGGCTACCATTTTTATTGTGGAAAGATAATTAAGGACCTGGCTTCTAATAGCAACCATCGAAGTCATATCTGGTTTCGATGGTTCAATGAATTCCCGGTGATAATCCTGTTTTCCGTGGTTATCCTGACAGTTGTTAAACCTTTTTAAAAACGAAATTCCCCGGATTATTCTGAAGCCCCTATTTACCCGCGCGAATCAATCCCCCAAGCCCCTTCGCATTCAGACAATCGGTATAATACTCACGAATATCCTCTGAGTCTGTCATCGTAATTACCTCGTTATACGATGTGGCCAATTCCGCCATACTGAACGACATTATCACTTTCTTGGCTCGCAACAGACTACCAACACTCATCGATAAGCTGTCTATACCCATCCCCAGAATAGCCATCAATCCCAACGGATCGCCGGCCATCTCACCGCAAACACTGACTGGTGTCCCTGAACGATGCGCACCCTCCACTATCTGTCGCATGGCTTTCAAAACTGCGGGATGTAACGATGAAAATAAGCCGGCGACATTCTCGTTATTGCGATCTACAGCAAGCAAATACTGGGTCAGATCGTTAGTGCCAATCGATATGAAATCCACCAGATTACAAATGTCATCAATCTGGTAAACCGCGGAAGGCACTTCAATCATGGCTCCAACAGTCGGGAATTCGAGGCGCTGCCCTATTTCATCTTCAATTTCATCCTTGACCCGGTGAATTAGAATCAATGAATCGTCGAGCTCACTCTGACCGCTAATCATCGGCAACAGTATTTGCAAGTTATCAATTCCAATATTGGCACGTACCATCGCTCTTACCTGGGTAATAAAAATTTCAGGATGATCGAGCGTGATGCGAACCCCTCTCCAACCGAGAAACGGATTCGCTTCCTTAATCGGGAAGTAGTTCAATGGCTTGTCACCACCGACATCCAGTGTCCGCAATACCACCGGTTTACCTTTAAATGTCTCCAGGACATTCTTATAAATATGGAACTGTTCTTCTTCACTCGGGAATCGATCCCGAATCTGGAATGGAATTTCCGTCCGATACAGGCCTACCCCCTCAGCACCACTGCGCAGAGACGGCGTGTGATCGGCCATCAGACCTGAATTCACGTAAAGGGAAATATGGTGATTATCGAGCGTGGCTGCTTTCTCATTCTTGAGACCGAGTAGTTCCTGCTCGATTGCCGCCTCTTCTTCAAGATAGGTATTGTACTCCGACAACAGGCTCTCGTTCGGATCGATGTAAGCACTGCCGCTGTAACCATCGACGATCACCTTTAATCCGTTCATCTGCTTGACTGGCAGATTGGGTACGCCCATTACCGCAGGTATACCCAACGCATGTGCCAGGATTGCCACATGGGAAGAGCCACTACCATGCGCCGAAACAATGGCACAGAGCCGATCAGATGGCACGTCGGCCAGGTCGGTAGCAGATATTTCATCACCGATCAGAATCGTATTATCTGGGAAATTGATTTCAGAACCCTGTTCGATAATCAATTTCCCCAATACCCGGCGCCCCAGATCACGTATGTCGTTGGCTCTTTCAGCCAGATAATCGTCATCCATCTGTTCGAATACCTGGGCATGGGCTTCCACGGTATCGCGCCAGCTGGCAGGTGCCCAGTTACCCTGTTCGATACCCTGGATGGTATCGTCAATCAACGAACCGCTACCAAGCATCTGCGCGTAGGCAATAAACAATGCGCATTCCTCTTCTGGCAAGGAATCTCGCATACGTTCGGCAAATTGGGTAAGTTCTTCCTGAACCTTAACAATCGCGGTTTTGAATCCATCTATCTCAGGTCCAGGCTGTTCGATTTTTTTATTCGGAACGGAATCGAGATCAGATCCGCGATTGAATACTAACGCCTCGCCAATCGCCATGCCTGGTGCGCCCGCCACACCACGAATAATATGTATCGCCGGCTCGACCTTGTGATCACCAATGAGTTTAAAACGGCCCTGGCTTTCGGCGTGTTCGAGCGAGTTGGCAAGTTGCGATGACAGTGTTACGAGGAAAGCTTCGTCGTCCTCATTAAATGCCTTCACCGCTCTTTGTATGGCGATTACGCCGAGTACCTTGCGGTGCGTAATTATCGGCACCCCGAGATAGATCGGATATTCGGCTTCACCTGAGTCCGGAACCAGAATAAATTTCTTATGATCTATTGCATTGAGCAGGTTGATCGACTCTGCCCTGGCGGCCACCATGCCGATCAAGCCCTCGCCTATCCTGCGCTTTACCTTACCAACGATTTCAGGATTCAAACCATAGCTGGATTTTAATATCAATTGGGAAGGGTCTTCTTCCGAAGCCAGAAATATAGTACAGGCATCGGCACTTAGATTTTCAATCAATCTTTCGGAAATCAGGTCAAGCGCGTGTTGGATGTCAGGCGCACGGTTGACTTCCTGAACAATTCGTTGCAGTCGGGATATCATCGATGACACTGAACCTTCCCCCCTTTCACCTTATCCTATGCTCCACTGTATTGATTAACTAATCCGGTAATTGAGTACCACGCATTTATCAGATAGCCGGTGGTTCACTAATATTTGCTCGCGCCGATACCGGCAAACCGGATTCCAGCTGCTTAAGCGCACACTGGTACACCCTACGCTTAAAAAACACCACGTCTTCGACAGGATACCAGTAGTTCACCCATTTCCATCCATCGAATTCCGGCTTCTGTGAAACAAACAGATCGAGCTCTTGTTCACTGCTAAGCAAGCGTACCAGGAACCAAATTTGCTTTTGGCCAATACAGCGTGGTTCTGAATTTCGGCGAATCAATCGTTTGGGAAGTTTGTAGCGCAGCCAACTGTTAGTCGATGCCAGGATTTCAATGTCTTTCTTTTTCAGCCCGGTTTCTTCCCATAACTCTCTGTACATCGCATCCTCGGGTTTTTCATTGGCACTGATACCGCCCTGTGGAAATTGCCAGGCATCCTGGCCCACCCGACGTGCCCACATAACTTTAGCTTCCTGATTGCTCAGGATAATGCCAACATTAGCCCTGTATCCGTCTCCATCAATCACTTCACTTTTTCCCGTTAAATCGATTACTATTCGACCCGTTATTTTGACACAGATAAATTAGTTACACCAACCGATCATATCAATGGCACTCGCAATCTTTGATCTCGACCACACCCTGCTCAACGGCGACAGCGATTACCTCTGGGGTGAATATATGGTCGCCAACCAGATTGTCGACAAAGCCGAATATCAACGTGAAAACCGCGCATTTCTACAAGACTACAAACGTGGCCAACTGGACAACCACCAGTATTTGGAATTCGCCCTGAGACCGCTAACGCTGCATTCAATAGACAATCTGTATCACTGGCGTGCGGACTTTCTGGAGAACTGGATAAAACCCATCATTGCCATCGGGGCTCACGACTTGCTCGAACAGCATCGCAGTCAAAACGATACCCTGCTCATTGTTAGCGCAACCAACCTGTTCATCACTGAACCAATCGCCGCACTACTGGGTATCCCGCATATTTTGTCGACCGAACCAGAAATTGTCGATCGTCGATATACCGGGCGCTATCTGGGTGTTCCTACTTATAAGGAAGGCAAGGTGGTGGCGCTTAACGCCTGGCTTGAGGGTAGTGATCATAGCCTGGCTGATAGTTATTTTTATAGCGACTCGATCAATGATCTACCTTTGCTGGAACAGGTTTCCACACCGGTAGCGGTTAATCCTGATGATGCTTTAACGGGTATTTCCAGAGAGAGGGGGTGGCAAATCCTCGATTTGCGTAGTTAGGGTCTTTATTACCCTAAATTTTTGTTATTTCGCACACTGACCCTTTCGATACTTCTTAGTTAATTATGAGTAAGTGCGCGAGTTACTTCTTTTGCTTGCCCAAAAGAAGTAACCAAGAAAATGGCAGCCCCATCGTGTGGCCTATCGGCTACCTGAAAGTAGTGGTGTGCGAAATCTCTTTCGATTAAACGTTTACATTAAAAACGGCGAAATACCTCTAGGCTTTCGGCAATGTCACTCCCCGTTGACCCTGGTACTTCCCTCCCCGATCCTTGTACGAGGTCTCACAAATCTCATCCGATTCGAAGAACAACATCTGCGCCACCCCTTCATTGGCGTAAATTTTAGCCGGCAATGGTGTCGTATTGGAAAATTCGAGCGTTACGTGGCCTTCCCACTCGGGTTCCAACGGCGTCACGTTGACGATAATTCCGCAACGCGCGTAGGTGGACTTGCCGAGACAGATAGTCAGGACACTGCGCGGGATGCGAAAAAACTCAACCGTGCGTGCGAGTGCAAAGGAATTCGGTGGAATTATGCAGACATCGGCCTTCAGGTCGACAAAACTATCGTCGTCGAAGTTCTTCGGATCGACTATCGCCGAATTGATATTGGTGAAAATTTTAAAATCATTGGCACACCGCACATCATAACCGTAGCTAGACGTGCCGTAAGAAATAATCCTGCCATTATCCGATTCACGTATCTGACCGGCTTCAAACGGCTCGATCATCGCTTCTGTTTCGGCCATACGCCGAATCCACAAATCAGACTTTATGCTCACAATTCAATCCTGGAAAAAGTGGGCGCAGTATATCGACATCCTGGGGGTAGGGTCTATAAGACAAGCGTCCAACTACATCAAAACTAGATTTTTGCTTCGCGAAAATGCTCGAACAAATAATCACTCAACATCTTGACGCGCCCGGATACAAGCCTTCCCGGCGGATACACGGCATACATACCGGCTTCAGGTTTCGGAAATTCGGTTAAAATCGGCACCAGTTCGCCACGCTCGATATATTCCTGGAGGTAAAACAACGGGCCTGCTGTAATCGCCAGCCCATGACTGGCCACTTTGGCCAATAGCTCGCCATTGTTCGCGCTCAAGCGGTACTTGACCCGCGGTGAGATACGTTTGTTAGCCTCGTAAAAAAACCATTGCTGTCCAACCTGAACATTGCTGTAAACCATCACCTGATGATCAGATAATTCAGATGGATGCCGGGGTTCGCCATGCTTGTCCAGGTAGTCCTGACTCGCACAGACCGCGAACCCCACGTTAGCCAGTTTACGAGCTATCAGGTTTGAGTCCTGCAGGTGTCCAATGCGGACCGCTAAATCGAAACCCTCGGCAACAAGATCGACCTGTCGATCATTCAAATCCACCGCAATTTCGACCCCGGGATGGAGTTCCATGAATTCGGCAATCGGTTTCGAAAGCCGACCTATGCCGATACCTAAAGGCACGGCCAGTTTTATCCGCCCCAAAAGGCTAATTTGCTCTTCGGAAACCATTTGCTCAGCCTCGTCAAGATCGCACAGCAGATTGACTGCCCGCTCATAAAAATGCCTTCCTGCATCGGTCAGCGATTGTTTGCGTGTGGTGCGCTGCAACAACTGCACACCGAGCCGTTTTTCGAGGTTGCTAACGCGTCGACTCAGCATTGATTTGGCCACACCGAGCTTGTCTGCCGCGGGGCTAAAGCCATGTCGATCGACCACTTCGACAAATGCTTCGAGTTCTTCAAACTTGCTCATATTGTTCCATATATATAAACAGTATTTTACAAATACGTGTATATATCTAATTTAAGGAACAATTATAATACCCTTATTCTTAACCAGGAGACAACCACAATGAACAAAGAAATGATTAATAACGCATCTACACTAGTAGGTCGCGCACTGATTGCGATAGTATTTATCATGGCCGGTTACAGTAAAATCGGCGGTTATGAAGGCACTCAGGGCTACATGGAATCGGTCGGTGTACCTGGCCTTCTACTGCCGGCGGTCATAGCAGTCGAATTGCTCGCCGGTATCGCAGTATTGGTCGGTTACCAGACTAAAATCGCGGCTTTATTACTCGGTGGATTCACTTTCCTCGCAGCAGTCATTTTTCACAGTGATTTCGGTCAGCAAATGCAAATGATTTTATTTATGAAAAATCTTGCAATCAGCGGGGCATTTCTGTTGCTTTTCGTCCACGGCCCTGGCCAATGGGCAATCAACTCCAATAATTAATCGCGAGTAGATAAATATGGATACTAAAAAACATATACTGCGTCTCGATGCGAGCGCAAGCGTCGACACCTCAAACAGCAAAAAGCTCGGTGATGAACTGATCGCCAGGCTAATGGCTTTACATCCCGGGGCCACTGTGCAACAACGTGATCTGAATCAGGAAATTGGCTTTATCGACCAAAACTGGGTAACCGCTAACTTTACCCCGGTTGACCAACGTAGTGAGATTCAGCAGCAGCGCCTCGCACTTTCCGATGAGTTGATCGAAGAAATCAGGTATTCCGATCATATTGTATTGACCACGCCGATGTATAATTTCGGCATTCCAGCGACACTAAAAGCCTGGATCGATCTGATATGTCGAGCTGGTGTTACGTTTCAATACACTGCAGACGGTCCCGTTGGTCTCATTAAAGGCAAAACTGTGGATATTGTCATTACCACCGGCGGCGCACTCCTGCATAGCCCGGTAGATTTTGTAACCGGCTACCTGAAGCAGATATTTGGCTTCATTGGTATCGAGTATATCAACATCATTGGTGCCGATCGGATGAATGTCGATGCGGATGGCAGTTATCAAAAGGCGCTCGATCAAATTGGGCAACACTACGCAGTCGAAACTGCGGCATAATGGAGATAGCCATGAATAATATCGAAACCACCAGAAAACTACGTAGCCTGATTACCGGCATACCTGCCACCGATGGTGCCGGTGTCAAACTGGTTCGGGTCATTGGTCAACCGGCTCTACAGGAACTCGATCCTTTTCTACTGTTAGACGCGTTTCGTTCGGACAATCCAGATGACTATATAGCTGGTTTCCCGTCACACCCGCACCGTGGATTTGAAACGGTCACCTACCTGCTAGATGGCCGTATGCGACATAAGGATAATGCCGGCAATGAAGGTGTTATCGAAGCCGGTGGTATCCAGTGGATGACCGCCGGTAAAGGCATTATTCACTCGGAAATGCCCGAACAGGAAGATGGCAGGCTCGAGGGTTTCCAGCTCTGGATTAACCTGCCGGCATCACACAAGATGACCCAACCCGCTTACCAGGAGTACAAGGTCAACAAAATTCCACTGGAATCACGGCCCGGTACCAGTATCCGGGTGATCACCGGTGAAACGTCACAAGGCACCGTGGGGCCAGTTTCACAGCCGTTGACCGTTCCGCTATATCTGGATGTCAGTCTCGACGCAAACACTGCTTTCTCAGAGTCCTTACCCGGGCAACACAATGCTTTTGTTTACGTCATTCAGGGCTCGCTCGGGCTTGAAAATGAACAAGGTGAGAAAATCAGCGTGACACGGGATCAACTGGCAATCCTGAGCCTGGGTACAGCTATCGAACTCGAATCCCAGGAACAGCCGGCCAGGTTTTTATTGATCGCGGGCAAACCGATTGGCGAGCCTGTCGCTCGCAGCGGTCCATTCGTGATGAACAATCAGGAAGAGTTACAACAGGCGTATATGGACTACCAAAGCGGGGATTTTTGATCCGGGTGGAGCTAAGCCCGGCATTCCCGTGAAAGCGGCGGTCCGGCGTCCCGGAATCTTGAAACCTGCCATTATTAGGAAGATTCCGGCTCTAGCGGCCGGGACGAAGGGAATTAATACTGGATCCCGGTTCGGGGGCCGGGACGAAGGGAAATAGGCAACTATTTCCGTTCAGTTATTCTCAATCACTATGCTTGGGAAAGCTGCCGAATGATCTCTCGCCCGGGTTGCCAGTTTCGCGGCTGTTTTTCGTGCAATCTCGCGATATATAGTACTGATCTGGCTGTCCTCCATTGCCGTCACTGTCGGGTTACCACTATCGGCCTGCTCGCGAATACGGATATCCAGCGGTAGCGCACCAAGAAAATCGACGCCCTGCTGCTCGGCCATGCGTGAACCACCGCCTTCGCCGAATATATGCTCGCTATGACCACACTGGCTACAGATATGGATACTCATGTTCTCAACCACACCCAGCACCGGCACCTCGACCTTTTCAAACATTTTCAATCCCTTACGCGCGTCGAGCAATGCTATATCCTGGGGTGTGGTGACTATGACAGCACCGCTAACCGGAATCTTCTGTGCCAGCGTCAACTGAATATCACCGGTACCGGGTGGCAGGTCGACTATCATGTAATCAACATCTTTCCAGTGCGTGTCGTTGAGCAGTTGTTCCAGCGCCTGCGTGACCATCGGGCCACGCCAGATCATCGGCGTATCTTCCTCGACCAGGTACCCGATCGACATTGATTGAATGCCATGACCAATCATCGGCTCCAGGCTTTTCCCATCGGCTGACTCGGGTTGACCCTGACAGCCCAGCATACGTGGAATACTGGGTCCATATATATCGGCATCGAGAATTCCAACGGTTGCGCCCTCAGCCTGCAATGCCAGCGCCAGGTTTACCGCCGTGGTGGATTTACCAACCCCACCCTTGCCGGAGGCCACTGCAATAATATTCTTTATTCCATTCAACGGCTTCAAATTTTGCTGCACGGTGTGAGATTTAATCTTGCTCGACACCTTGACATCGATATCGCCCACACCGTCAAGTCCTGCGAGTCGATCACGTACTGTTTGTTTCAGGCTATCGAAGTATCCCGCAGCCGGGTATCCGAGTTCCAGCACGACACTAACCTTGTCGCCGTCGATAGCGATGTCCTTGACCGATTTTGCCGAAATCAAATCCATGTCCATGTGCTGGTCGGTGACCTGGCCCAACGCACCTTCAATTTGCTGTTTAGTGATAGGCATATATAACTCTACTATCCGCGGGTTTTAAATTCGAGGACGGCATTCTACCCGAGGCCCCACCTAAATATCACCTAGTTTTTATGCGTTTGTTCAATGGCTACCCTATACAGCTCCCTGCGCAACACATAAACTACGCAGCTTTAGTCGACCGATCCCCATACATGAGCTCCAAATCTCGTCAAATTGTCGTTACCAGCGCCCTGCCCTACGCCAACGGCCCGATACATATCGGTCATTTGCTCGAATACATTCAGACCGATATCTGGGTACGCTTTCAGAAGTCACGTGGGCACGAGTGTACCTACATCTGCGCCGACGATGCGCATGGTACGCCGATTATGCTGCGCGCCCAGGCCGAAGGCGTAACCCCCGAGGTATTGATCGATCGCATGATGATCGAACACCAGCAAGATTTTTCTGATTTCGCAATAGAGTTCGATAATTATTACACCACCCATTCAGAAGAGAATCGTTACTTTGCCGAACTGATATACACACGACTTAAAGCCGCAGGGCATATCCGCACGCAAGTTATTTCACAGGCTTACGATCCTAAGGCCGAAATGTTTCTACCCGATCGATTCATCAAGGGCGAATGCCCGGTGTGTGGTACGGCTGATCAATACGGTGACAACTGCGAAAATTGCGGCGCCACCTATGCACCCACCGATTTAAAAAACCCGGTTTCAGTGGTCACGGGTGAAACACCGGTTGAAAAAGATTCGGAGCAGTATTTTTTCAAACTCGGCGACTACGAAGACATGCTCAAAAGCTGGACTCGCGCCGGCCACGTACAAAAGGAAATCGCCAACAAGATGTCCGAATGGCTGGATGAAGGACTAAGGGACTGGGATATCTCTCGCAATGCACCCTACTGGGGTTTCGAAATACCCGATGCGCCGGGTAAATATTTTTATGTCTGGCTCGACGCACCGATCGGTTATATGGCGAGTTTTAAAAACTGGTGTGATCAGAATCAGCATGATTTCGACAAATACTGGAAAGCCGACAGTGACACAGAACTCTACCATTTTATCGGCAAAGATATCGCCAGGTTCCACACATTGTTCTGGCCCGCAATGTTGCACGGCGCCGGGTTTAGAAAACCGAGCGCTGTTTACTGTCACGGTTTTTTAACCGTCGATGGCCAGAAGATGTCGAAATCGCGTGGAACCTTCATTAAGGCGCGAACTTACCTCGAACATTTGAATCCGGAATATCTACGTTACTATTTTGCCGCGAAGCTCGGCTCCGGTATCGATGATATCGACTTGAATCTTGAGGATTTTAGTACTCGCGTCAATTCTGATCTGGTTGGCAAGGTAGTTAATATCGCCAGCCGTTGTGCTGGGTTTATCAATAAAAGCTTCGATGGAATGCTCGCAGACAAAACCGGCGACAATCCTTTGAGTCAGCAATATCTCGCTGTGTCCGAAGACATTGCCATCGCCTATGAAAATCGCGAGTTCGGTCGTGCAATGCGTGACATCATGTCCCTGGCAGACAGGGCTAATCAGTATATTGACGAAAAGCAACCCTGGGTTGCAATCAAGGACAAAACTCGACATGCCGAGGTTCAGGTAGTTTGTACGATCGGGCTCAATTGCTTTCGCCAACTGGTGATTCTACTAAAGCCGGTACTGCCTCGGCTGGCATCCCAGGCAGAGGCCTTTCTGAATGTCGATGCACTCAGTTGGTCAGATCTGGAAACCGATTTGCTCGGCCATCAAATTAATCGTTTCAAGCCATTGATGACCCGAATCGAACCGGTTTTTATCGAACGCATGATCGAAGCTACCAGGGAGGCACAGATCGAGGAAAACAGGATCAATGCCGGTTCGCGCGACCCCTCGATTGAACCGATTGCCAGCGAGGTCACCATCGACGACTTCGCCAAACTCGATTTTCGCGTGGCCCGTATTGTCGCAGCAAAACGCGTCGATAAGTCGAACAAGCTGCTCCAGCTGACACTGGATATCGGTAATGAGACGCGCAACGTATTTGCCGGCATTAGCGGCGCATACGAACCCGAAGCGCTCGAAGGTAAACTCACGATAATGGTTGCCAATCTGGCACCAAGAAAAATGCGATTCGGAATATCCGAGGGCATGGTGTTAGCCGCCGGGTCCGATGACAAGGAGCTCTACGTGCTTCATCCAGACAGTGGAGCTAAACCGGGCATGCGCGTCAGTTAGGTGAGGCCAGTAAAAATGCCAGGTAGTCATTCACTAGTAAAAACAATTTCAGCGTTATTCCTGCTGGCTGGCCTACCAGGGTTGTTACTTCATTCGGCCGCTGCACTCGAATCGAAAAAAATCTACCAGCTAAACGAGAACAGCGTATTTCAGATTCGTGTTCTGAACAGGGAAACGGGTAAAAAATCGAGTATTGGTTCGGGTTTCATCGTCGCCAATGGTCGACACATCGCGACCAACTTCCATGTCATCAATAAAATTATTCTGGAACCGGATCTATTTTATGTGACCTACCTGACAAAAAACGGTCGCGAAGGCGAACTCAAGCTGGTGGCGCTGGATGTTGTGCACGACCTGGCTCTTCTGGTATCCGACGAAAATCTCGGTGAGGCAATTATCACCGGTGACCTTCCCCCCAAAGGTGCGCCGGTATTCGCGATGGGTAATCCGCTTGATCTCGGTCTCAGCCTCGCGGTGGGCACCAATGGTGGAATCCTCAACCAGACTGACGATAGCCGTATATTGTTCTCCGGAAGTCTTAACCCTGGTATGAGCGGAGGGCCGACGTTTAATGAAAATGGCGAAGCGATCGGTATAAACGTCGCAACCGCGCGCAACGATATCAGCTTTATTGTGCCATCCAAATACTTGAACAGCTTGATTCTAAGTTCGAAAAATACCCATGAAGAATCATCTGCAGATTTAAAAAACGAGGTGGCAGGGCAATTGCTGGCCTATGAAAAGGATTATATTGAAGATCTGTTAAACGAGACATGGCCAGTCATCCAACTGCGCCAACTGAGCCTGCCAGGTACGATTTCACCGACCGTGCGTTGTTGGGACAACAGCGCAAAGCTAAGCGCCAACGCATTGTTCAAGCGGTATCAGATTCGCTGTGCCAACCAGAATCATGTTTATCTCGACGATGCCAACAAATTTGTCGGTAACCTTATCTACGAATACTACTGGCTCGAATCAGACCAGCTCGATACAGTACGATTCCACAATCTTTACCAGAAACTTAACAAGGATCAGATCGAAAACAATCTCAGTGAGGATGAGGTCAGTAATTTCAATTGCGACACCTGGTTCGTCGAGATTTCCTCGGAAGAATTCAAGGTCAATTTGTGTCGGCGTGAATACGTCGAGTATGCCGGCCTGAGTGATGTTCTATTTACCGCGGCATTAACCGGGCATGGCCACCAGGGGTTTTTCATTACTTTTATCATGACTGGTACTGACTTTGGTGCGAGCTTGCCACTGGTAAAGAAATTTCTGGAGAATATAGTTTGGAACCCCTGATTCTTGAAATCAAAACCCGTGGGTTGTACCGCTACCATGTGCTTGATAAATCCGAGCTTAGCATCGGCCGCGCACTCGACAACGATATCATCCTGTCCGACCCTACCGTGGAACCCTATCACCTGAGAATCCTGCGCGACAATGAAGGTCAGGTCGAACTACAGAATCTGGCAAATGTAAATCCGGCAAAATTTGATAACCCCCCGCAAGATAAATTCACCTCTGCAATGCTGCCGATCGAATTTGGCCTGGGTCGAATCTCGGCTCGAATCCTGTCGCGTAATCATCGCGTAGAATCGACAAAATCTCTCGCCAGCGGCGATGGCCGAATGAAACACTTATACGGGCACTGGAGCTGGGCTGCAATGCTGCTGATGTTGTGCTTTCTAACCAGCGGGTTTGAATTTTATTTTAGCTCATACAATACGCTCAAATGGAACGAGTTACTTAATTTTGTATTCAGGGAGTCAGTTCTCAATATCGCTGCGTTCGTATTCTCATTGTCGATACTCGAACGTTTGTTAGTTAATCGCTGGGAAATCAAGCCCGTGATTATTTCGGTCGCGCTGATTTATCTGATTTACCAACTGCTATCGCTGCTTGTTGTAGAGCTGGTGTACCTGTTCTCCTCTGATACTCCAGCCTCGATATTTAAACTGGCCTGGTACCTTTTAATCATCCCGGCAGCAGTCAGTATTTACCTGATTCGTATCACTCACTTCGGGCATCGTAAAGGAATTTTGCTCGCCACCCTGATTAGCAGTCCGTTTGCTATTCTTGCGATTATGCAAAACCCAACCGTAGATTCGTTTCTCGATGATTTCAGTTCTTCCGCTAATTATCAGAAAAGCCTAAGCCCGCTAAACTGGCATCTCTCCCAGCGAGTATCAATAGATGATTTTATTGGGGACGCAGCCAAATTAGAGCCGGGTGAATTTTCCGATTAAGCAAAATCAAGCCGGATTCCGGTTCAGCGGCCGGAATGACAGTAAAATGATTAAACCCGGATACCTCTGAAAGAATTTTATCCTGCTTGTCTACTACTAGTCATTTTTCTAGCAGGGAGTATATCTAGTGCCGGCATGGTCGACAATTCTGGCCTCAAAAGCATATCTCGTTTCACCCTTGACTATCACTAATTTTACTAATAACCCCTTATTAAATCGGTATTTATCATAACTTCCACACTTTATAATGCGCGCCTATGTCAGAGTATCTACTACTATTGGTCGGCACCGTGTTCGTCAACAATATCGTGCTGGTGAAATTTCTCGGCCTGTGCCCTTTTATGGGGGTTTCGCGCAAGGTTGAAACCGCAATCGGCATGAGTGCGGCAACCACTTTCGTGCTGACCTTGTCGGCGATTTTGAGTTTTATGATCAATAGCTGGATACTGGAGCCGCTCGGTCTAGAGTTTTTACGCACCATTGCGTTCATCATTGCCATTGCCGCGGTGGTTAATTTTACCGAACTGGTCGTGCACAAAACCAGTCCCCTGCTCTATAACGTGCTTGGTATTTTTCTACCGTTGATTACGACTAATTGTGCGGTACTCGGAGTGGCCCTGATCAACGTACAGGAGGCTAACAGCTTTTTGCAATCCGCGATATTCGGTTTTGGTGCGGCCCTCGGATTTTCGATCGTGCTGGTCCTGTTCGCGGCGATGCGTGAACGTGTCAATGTTGCCGACGTACCAGTTCCATTTCAGGGCGCGGCGATCGGGCTCGTCACCGCCGGCCTGATGTCGTTGGCGTTCATGGGGTTGAGCGGGCTGGTTAAAGTCTAGGCAATCAGGTATATGCTAGTCGCGATACTCACCATTAGCCTGATGGCCGGATTATTTGGCCTGATCCTCGGTTATGCCGCTATTCGTTTCAAGGTGGAGGGCAATCCGGTTGTCGATCAGATAGACGCCCTGTTACCACAAACCCAATGTGGTCAATGCACTTACCCGGGTTGTCGACCCTACGCCGAGGCCATTGCCAATCGCGAGGCGCCGATTAACCAGTGCCCGCCCGGTGGCCAGGCGACAATTGTAGCGCTCGCCGACCTGCTCAATATCGAAGTACTGGAACCCAACACCGAGCATGGTGAACACCATGATATTCCACTGGTCGCGTTAATCGACGAACAAACCTGCATCGGCTGTACCCTGTGTATCCAGGCCTGTCCGGTAGACGCAATTCTCGGTTCGGCAAAACACATGCACACCATCATCGCAGACGAATGTACCGGTTGCGAACTGTGCCTGCCACCCTGCCCGGTCGATTGCATCGACATGATACCGATCAGGCAAACCATTGACGACTGGAAATGGGTGATGCCCGGAACAGAAATGGATGTCGCCCATGAACATTAATCTCCACCGATTTCACGGCGGTATGGCGCTGGAAGACCATAAAGCCGAATCCCTGACCCGGGAATTGCAGCAGGCCAGTTTGCCCCGTCAATTATTTCTGCCACTCAGGCAGCATATAGGTGAAACCAACAACCCGCTGGTCGGCCCTGGTGAGTGTGTTTTACGGGGACAACTGATCGCCGCTAGTTCGTCACCCATCAGCGCTCCGCTGCACGCACCTACATCCGGCATAGTTCGCGAAATTTCAGCTCACCCGGTACCGCACCCATCCGGTCAGTCAGACGCCTGTATCGTTATCGACGTCGACGACAAGGACGAGGCCTTTCCTGCTGATTCGATCAGCCCCGATAACCTCACTGCTTCTGAAATGATCCGGCAAATTCGTCAGGCCGGCGTGGTCGGCCTCGGCGGGGCTTCGTTTCCGACTTCAGCAAAGCTGTTGCGCGCGAATCTTCTCGGAATCGACTGCTTGATCATTAATGGCATCGAGTGCGAACCCTATATCACCTGCGATGACATTTTGATGCGAACCTACGCAAAAGAACTGGTGAAAGGCACCAATTACCTGCAACGTATTCTAAAGCCAGGTTCGACCCTGATCGCCATCGAAGACAATAAGCCCGACGCCATCGATGCGATTAACCAGGCACTGGCTATGCAAACCCTCGAAAACACCAGCGTCGTTTCTGTACCGACCCTGTATCCGGCCGGTGGTGAGAAACAGTTAATTCAAATTCTCACCGGCAAGCAGATCCCAAAAGCAAAACTTGCTTTTGATATTGGTATTTTTTGCCAGAACGTCGGCACCTGTGTTGCCATAAGTCGCGCCCTGGATCAAAATCAAGCGCTGATATCGCGCATCGTCACACTGTCAGGCGATGGCATTCAACAACCGGGAAACTGGGAAGCCCGGCTCGGTACGCCTGTCCGCCATTTGATCGAGTTGGCGGGCGGATATTCTGGCGATGTTAATCAACAACATTTGGTGATGGGTGGCCCAATGATGGGGTTTTCACTCTCCGGTGAGCGCGTCCCCATCGTCAAGGCAAGCAATAATATTCTGGTCATGCAACAGCAGACGATTCCCTCGCAACCGGGTAATCATGCCGAATGTATTCGCTGTTCGAAATGTACAGATGTCTGTCCAGCACAGCTATTACCCCAGCAGCTTTACTGGCATGCACGTGCCAAAAACTACGACAATACTGAGGAATTTAACCTGTTCGACTGCATCGAATGCGGTTGCTGTTCGGCGGTATGTCCGAGCGTAATTCCGCTGGTACAATACTACCGTGCCGCCAAGAGCGAAATACGCGCGGCACAGCAAGCACAATTCAAGTCCGACCGTGCTCGCATTCGTTTCGAATTTCGCGAAAAACGCCTGTTGCTGATAAAGCAACTGCAAGAAGAACGTCGCCGACTGAAGCGCGAGGCCCTGAAGAAAAAGAACCTGCAGAAACAAAATAGTGACGCGGTCATTGATCCGGTAGCGGCAGCGCTGGCCCGGGTCAAGGCAAAAAAACAGGAACAACAGAACGTTCCTGTAAAAAACACCACCAATTTGACACCTGCGCAACAAAAACAGATCGAAGAGGCGGATGCACGCCGTCGTGCCGCTCGCGAGCAACGACCATGACTTCGATTTTTGTATCTTCACCCTATGTCAGTCCGGGCAATTCTCTCAGACGCCTGATGATCAACGTCAACATTGGCCTGATTCCCGGCACGCTGGCCTATGCGTGGTTTTTTGGCGTCGGTGTCATCATTAATATTATTCTCGCCATCCTGTTTGCCCTTGCCTTCGAGGGCATTATATTGTGGCTGCGTAAAAAACCGCTTAAACCACATTTAACCGATTACAGCGCGGTAGTAGCGGCCTGGCTATTTGCGCTGTGTCTGCCGATGCACTCGCCCTGGTGGTTAGTCGCGGTGGGCATCGGATTTACGATGATCGTAGGTAAGCACTTGTACGGCGGCCTTGGCTTTAACCCATTTAATCCGGCGATGGTCGGTTACGTGGTATTGCTGATCTCGTTTCCGAGGGAAATGACTACCTGGTACCTGCCGATTGTTATTAGCGGCGAGTCGATTGGATGGCTCGACTCGATCGCCTATTCATTTGGGCTCGCTGATATCCACCAGTGGGATGCGCTCAGTTCAGCAACTCCATTGGACCAGTTCAAGACAATGTCGGGTCAAAATTTACCGGTCAATGAAATTCGACAATCGCCTGTATTTGGCAACTTTGTCGCTGTTGGCTGGGAGTGGATCGCAGGTGGCTGGCTGATCGGCGGGCTCTGGCTACTAATCACGCGCACGATCAAATGGCACATTCCGGTGACGGTACTGGCCAGTACCAGTGTTATGGCACTGGTGTTTTATCTGGCCGATCCAGACACCGTTGCCTCACCATTGTTCCACCTGTTTTCTGGCAGCATCCTGATCGGCGCTTTTTTCATTGCCACCGACCCGGTTACCGCGGCCACGACCAACAGGGGGCGAATCGTATATGGCATTTTGATCGGTTTCCTGGTGTACGTGATTCGTGGCTGGGGCGGCTACCCGGATGGTATTGCGTTCGCAGTATTGCTGGCGAATATGTGCGTACCTTTGATCGACTATTACACCCAACCGAGCGTATACGGTGCAGATTCCTCAGACAGGCCTGATGAGTAACCGACATATTATGCTTTCCGGTTTGTTCCTCTGCCTGTTCGCGGTCGTGGGCACCAGTTTTGTCGCTGTCACCGAGTACAATACGAGGCAGGCAATCGCCGAAAATGAACGCCGTGTCCTGTTGCGTAACCTGCATGCACTGTTACCCGCAGAGAAGCTCGATAACGATATTGTCAGCGATACCCGGTTGATAATGGCCTCGCCATTACTCGGCACCGTAGATAAAAGCCCGGTTTACCGCGCCCGCCTGCGCGGTGAACCGGTAGCTGTTGTATTTAACAGCATTGCACCCAACGGTTACAGCGGTAAGATTCACCTGTTGGTCGGCGTCTACTTCGATGGCAGCGTCGCCGGTGTGAGGGCAATAAAACACGCCGAAACGCCCGGACTCGGAGATGCTATTGAAATACAAAAATCCCCATGGGTACTCGACTTCGATGGTAAATCCCTCGACAATCCGGTTGCTGCGCGTTGGTCGGTAGAACGCGATGGTGGTGATTTCGATCAGTTCACCGGGGCTACTATCACGCCACGTGCGGTGATACAGGCGGTTAAAAAAACTTTACTGTATTATGAAAAAAACGCTGACAATTTATTTGACTGACTAGAATCATGGCAAGCAAGCAGGAAATTTCCGCCAATGGCTTATGGGCTAATAACGTGGCGCTGGTGCAGCTACTGGGACTGTGCCCACTACTCGCGGTCACTAGCACGCTGGTGAACGGTATCGGTCTTGGCCTGGCAACATTGATCACCCTGGTATTGTCGAATACGCTGGTTTCGCTGATTCGCGGATTCGTTCGTAACGAAGTCCGTTTACCGGTGTTTGTCCTGATTATCGCCAGCATCGTGACGATCATTGAACTGACGATGAAGGCCTTTTTTTATGATCTCTACCTGGTGCTTGGTATTTTCATACCGCTAATCGTCACCAACTGCGCGATCATCGGCCGAGCAGAGGGATTTGCGTCGAAGAACCCGGTTGGCATCGCAGCACTGGATGGCTTGATGATGGGACTGGGATTTCTAATTGTGTTAAGCCTGCTCGGCGCGATGCGCGAGATCATCGGCTTTGGTACACTTTTCGCACACGCGAACCTGATGTTTGGTGATGCCGCAAATTCGTTGACACTTGTGTTCAATGACGAATACGGTGGATTTTTACTCGCCGTGCTGCCACCCGGCGCATTTTTTGGTCTAGCGCTACTGATCGTGGCTAAAAATATTACCGGGGCGCGAGCCATTCAAAAGACTGCCCCTGTCGAAGGTCTGCCCAAACCGGCATGAACCAGTCAAAACGACAGGAAATTTTTAGCCGGTTCCAGAAACACAACGATAAACCCTCGACCGAACTCGACTATCGCTCGAACTTCGAATTATTGATTTCGGTATTGCTGTCGGCACAGGCCACCGATGTCAGTGTCAACAAGGCAACCTCAAAACTCTACGCGGTGGCAAATACTCCAGAAAAAATACTCGCCCTGGGTGAAGACGGTTTAAAGGTATACATCAAAACTATCGGCCTGTTTAATTCGAAAGCAAAGAATACCATCGCCACCTGCCAAATTCTGATTGACCAACACAATTCCGAGGTTCCCGAAGACCGCGCTGCGCTCGAAGCCCTGCCAGGAGTCGGTCGCAAAACCGCAAACGTGATTTTGAATACCGCGTTTGGCCATCCGACTATTGCAGTCGATACCCATATATTCCGTGTCTCCAATCGTACCGGAATTGCACCCGGCAAGGATGTACTCGCGGTTGAGAGGAAGTTACTCAAGTTCATACCCGACAATTTCAAGATCGACGCACATCACTGGCTGATCTTGCATGGGCGTTATACCTGCATCGCACGCAAACCGCGTTGCGCTAGTTGCGTCATTGAAGATTTGTGTGAATACAAACAAAAGACCACGGATTAGCCATGTTCCAGTCACGCGATGAAATCCGCCAGGTTTATTTTAAGGTCTGGCGAAAAATGCAGGATCAGGCGTTACTCGAGCCGTTGGAAGCTATCATCGCCGACGTTATCAAGCTACACCCTGAGTATCATTCTATTCTGGAAACCGGGAAAACAGCCGGGCAAATGGATTTTTCTCCCGAGGATGGCCAGACCAACCCCTTTTTGCATATGGGCATGCATATTACCCTGCGCGAGCAGGCCGGCGGCGACCGCCCGGCAGGCATTCTCGGTATCTATCAGAAACTGGTAAAGCAACACGGCATCCACGACACCGAACACGCGATGATGGAATGTCTCGGTGAAGCCCTGTGGAATGCGCAACGAAACAATGCGTTGCCCGATGAAGGTGCTTATTTAGAATGCCTGCGTCAATTACCCTGAATTAAAATGAGTGATATCCAACCAAAACTTAAGGCCCACCTAACCCTCTATCGCATGATGGTTGTGGCCCTGATCGGTCTGGTGGTTGGCACTATCAGCTCTTTTGCGACTGTCGGTTTTGTCGAAATCGTGCACTGGCTCAATCGTGTATTTTATATCACGCTCGAAAGCCGGGCTGAAATCCAGACCCAGACACTATGGATCATCACTATTTTGGTCCCCACCCTGGGCGGCTTGATCGTGGGCCTGATACTCCGCTATGGCGTAGAAACGGGAAGATCACTCGGACCCCCGGAAACCATTTACGCGGTACAATTGCGCGAAAGGCTGCCGAGCCCGATTTCAGGCGCATTTGCCACGCTGGCAGCCGTTTTGTCCTTAGGATGTGGCGCCTCTGTCGGCCAGTACGGTCCACTGGTTTACCTGGGGTCGATGGTTGGCCAGATAACCAATCGACTAAAACTCGGCGTAAGGGATATCCGCAGTACTGCCATTGCCTGCGGCGTGGCCGCCGCTATCGCTACCGCGTTCAACGCACCCATTGCGGGGCTGATATTCACCCACGAAGTTATCCTGCGCCATTATTCCCTGAGAATTTTCACCGCGGTGACGGTGGCATCGGCCTGTGGTTTTATTGTTGCCAATGTGGTGTTTAACTACCCGCCGTTGTTTCTTATCGAGTTTAGAGGCCAGATTCACGCTGCAGAATTTTTACTCTTCGCACTGGAAGGCCTCGCCTGCGGGTTACTCGCAGTCGTTTTCATGAAACTGTTAAAAACCGCGGGTAATTTCGCCAACCAGCTTTCAATACCCGCGGCCTGCAAACCGATGCTCGCCGGGTTCGTACTGGGCATGATCGCTTTGCAGATTCCAGAAGTCCTCGGGGCTGGCCAGGAAATACTCCATACCGCGAGTGTCCCGGGTAGCTTTAGTGCCGGTGATTTGACCAAGGTATTATTCACCAAAGTTTTCGTCACGGTATTATGTATAGGCTTCGGATTTGCCGGTGGCGTCATATTTCCGGCTTTACTGGTTGGCGTGTTGTTCGGCGCGTTGTTTGCGACTTCGGTGCCCGAACTGCTGCTTGGTGAATATTCCGGTCTTTCCGTGTATGCGATTTGTGGCATGGTAGCGGTTGCGAGTCCGGTTATCGGTGCACCGATGACTGCATTATTAATCATCTTTGAACTGACACGTAGCTATGAAATTACAATCGCCGCAATGGTTACCGTGGTTTTTTCCAATCTGGTCGCGTATCACTGGTACGGACGTTCGCTGTTCGACAACCAGCTGGCCGAACGCGGACTCGATTTATCACTTGGGCGCGACCGCGCCTATCTAAAACACCAACAGGTGATCGACCATATGACCCTGGTACTTCCCTGTTGCGAAAGTAGCACAAGCTGCGCAGAGCTAAACGATCAGCTTAAATCTACTGCGCTGAAAACAGCGGTGGTAATCGATGCTGATGAAAAGTATCTCGGCCTGGTATATCTGCATCAGCTTGGTGAATGCACACCGGAAACGAACCTGCTATCCCTGGTATCCAGTCAGGTCCTGGTGTTCGATGAGACCACCAACCTGTGGAGTGCGATACAGGCCATGAGTGACTACATCGGCGAAGCGATTCCAGTGGTCGACTCGGTCAGTGGGCGATATCTTGGCGCGATATCAGAAAGTGAATTAATCGGCAGCTATCTTGACGCAGTGCTTGATCTTAGACGCGAGGAACACGAAGCCTGAAACCCGAATCGCGATTTATGATCCAGGGCTGTTAAAATCCCAGACCCGGGGCAGGAAAAACCGATGGAATTGCAACAATACATACATGACGATATCAGGCTTGCGTTAGCGGAAGACGTTGGCAACGGCGATATTAGCGCCATGCTGATTGAAGAATCAAAACCACTCACAATGCATTTACTGGTACGCGAGGATGCCGTACTTTGTGGCACCGCCTGGTTCGACGAAGCCTTCCGACAATGTGCCGACACGACACAATTCAAATGGCTCGCAAAAGACGGTGATCGCGTGAGTGCCGATAGCCTACTGTGTGAAATTTCAGGTCCTGCACGGGGGCTGCTCAGCGCGGAGCGCACAGCACTTAATTACCTGCAGACCCTGTCGGGAACTGCAACGATCACAAGTCGCTATGCCGAATGTATCCAGCACACCAAATGCCGTATTCTCGATACCCGCAAGACTATTCCTCATCTTCGGCGGGCGCAAAAATATGCGGTGCTGTGCGGGGGTGGTCTGAATCATCGAATCGGGCTTTTTGATGCTTACCTGATCAAGGAGAATCATCTCGCCGCGAGCGGGGGAATTAAAGCCGCTGTCGAACGTGGACGCGAGTTACAACCCGATAGCTTCCTGGAAGTGGAAGTCGAAAACCTGGATCAGTTACAGCAGGCAATCGAGGCCAGGGTTGACCGGGTCCTACTCGACAATTTCAGCATCGATTTGATGAAACAGGCGGTCAAATTAAACAACAGGCGTATACAGCTTGAAGCCTCGGGCAATATTACCGATGAAACTCTGGTTCAAATTGCCGAGACCGGGGTCGATTTTATTTCGATAGGCGCCCTGACCAAACATTTACAGGCAATCGATTTTTCGCTGCGCTTCGCTTAGTTAATATTATTCCCTTTTTAATGCTCTCGCAAAAGCGCAGGGCAGGCAATTCCCTGTCGATGCGAAAATTCTAATTTATCTGATCTAAAGCCTTTTCCAAAGTAGCCAGGGTACGCCCGATATTATGTAACTTGTCGAGGCCAAACAAACCCAGCCGGAAGGTCTGGAAATCTTCCGGCTCATCGCATTGCAATGGCACACCAGCAGCTATTTGAATCCCCAGCTCGGCGAATTTGCTACCATTTTGCACACCGCTATCTGCGGTGTAGCAAACCACCACGCCGGGTGCTTCAAAGCCCTGCGCGGCGACGCTTTTGATACCCCTGCTGGCCATCAGGGCACGAACCTTATCGCCAAGCTCCTGTTGCTCGGCTTTCACCTTATCGAATCCGTAGGCTTTGGTTTCCTGCATCACCTGGTGAAAGCGTACCAGGGAATCGGTTGGCATCGTCGCGTGGTAGGCGTGACCGCCATTCTCATAAGCCTGCATAATCGCCAGCCACTTGTTCAGGTCACAGGCAAAGCTGGTACTGGTATTGACACCAATGCGCTCCATGGCCAGGGAATTCAACATCACCAGACCGCAGCAGGGTGATCCGCTCCAGCCTTTTTGGGGCGCACTGATCAAAATATCGACACCGCTGGCCTGCATGTCGACCCAGAGCGTGCCCGAGGCGATACAGTCAAGCACAAACAGGCCGCCTACTGCATGGGTCGCATCGGTGACAACCTTCACGTAGTCATCCGGCAATATAATGCCCGAGGAGGTCTCCACGTGCGGGGCAAACACCATGTCGGGTTTCTCCGACTGAATGGTTTGCACGACTTCTTCCAAGGCTGCCGGCGCAAAAGCAGCCTGGGATCCGGTCTCGACCGGACGGGCCTTCATCACTGTAGAACCGGATGGGATTTCACCCATTTCAAAAATCTGTGTCCAGCGGTAACTGAACCAGCCATTTCGAATCACCAGGCATTTTTTATTTGTCGCAAATTGTCGCGCTACGGCCTCCATGCCATAAGTGCCACTTCCCGGCACAATCACAACTGCCTCGGCGTTATAGACCTGCTTCAAGGTACTGGATATATCCGTCATTACGCCCTGAAAGGATTGGGACATGTGATTCAGCGAACGGTCGGTGAATACCACGGAATATTCGAACAATCCGTCCGGGTCGATATCTGTTAGCAGGCCAGGCATAAAATTTTTCCGATTAGGTAGGTGGTGTTAAAAAACAGGTAAGTTACGGGTCCTTTTATGGTGCATTAGGGGATAACGCCGCTATAAGCAGCCACTGTTTCTGCCCAGCAGGCGGGCTAGTCATCGTCATCGGGAATTTTGACCCTGTTCCCCGCCTGAAAAATATAGTAAACATCTTCGCAGTGACAACCAGGGCAGTTTTCTATCGCCTCTTCGCCAAAGGCTTCGCCAGCACCTGTCAGGCTGATGATAGACATGCCCGTATATTCTTTCATGCAATTCGGGCAAATGGCTCTCGGCGACGATGCACTGGCCATCACATCATCGTCATATCCTATTTTACTATCGAAATAGCTGTAAACTTTCTTCCAGGTATTCGGAAAATCGGCAAGGCCGATTAAAATCGCGCAGTTTACGCCTTCGCTTGCCACCAGACAAAATTCAACCATATCACCGGCAATGGGAACGCCAATATCTTTGGAGTAATTTTTTTTGCCCGACCTGTCGCCAAGTATCCCTTTTAAAATTCCCATTGCAATTGCCTTATTTCGATATTTTGAAGCATCTAACGGATCCTAACGCGAGCGACCTGGAAGCGATTGCTGCGTATTTTCAAGCTAATTAACAGGTTGATTACGAATATACCTGCCATTCTCGAAACTGGAAAAAAAGTTTTCCAGCATAGGATGAACAATAGCTTCCAGGCTATCATCAGGCTCTAAATTTTGTTCGGCAACGTAGGTAGAATGGACGCTCTCGTGAACCAGTACATGGTACCAGGGCCTGTTTTTCGGAGGGCGTGACTTTGCCACTGCCTGGTACCACTGTTCCGACGCCTGGAAATTTTGATCCACATCTATAACGACGCCACGATAGTCGAAAAGGCGATGGTGAACCAGTTCACCAACCGAAAATTTAACCTGGCTAATATTCGTTACAGTTCCCATGTGTTTCTCATTATAATTGGATTTATCGGACCCCTGAAGAACGTTTTCACGGACCTGGGAGATCTCAGCTAACCTGGGTCCGGTGGATTTTTTGCCCGAAGAATGATCCTCTTGCCTGCGATCTCCCTGGGTTAGCGTGGTTAGCCGCCGAAATAATGATGGGTTAAATTACACCGAACGCCACCGCTCTACCGTGCCAATATCATTCCATTTGCCCATGTACAGCTCACCTTTTAACTGTCCATTATCGCCGGCTTCGCGTAACAGTGGTACTACTGACCGCCTGCCAGTCGCCAGTCCCTGAAAAAATGATCGATTGTATTGAGCTATTCCGGCGAAGGTATGGCGCTCTTCCAGACCATTACCCAGGGACCCCCTCTCTATCGTAAAATCCCCTTCGCGGCTGTAATCAGGATTTTGCACCAGTACCAGGTGCGCATCGGCTTCGACCGACAGCAGTTTTTCAAAAGGATAGTCTGTATAGATATCGGCATTCACAACCAGGAAACGGTCTCCAAGGTGTGCCAGTGCCTGAATTATACCGCCGGCGGTGTCCAGTGCTTCGGGTTCGTAACTGTACATCACTTCGAGTCCATAACAACTGCCATCACCGATGGCAGCTTCGATCTGTTCCCCGAGCCAACTGAGATTGATGACCACCCGTGAAATGCCGGCCGCTGCCAGTGCTTCGAGGTGATACTCAATTAGCGCCTTACCCCTGATTTCAAGTAATGCTTTCGGGCAAGAATCGGTGTAAGGGCGTAAACGTTCACCTCGGCCGGCAGCCAATATCATTGCATTCATAATAGAGATTTTACTCGAAATTTCAGACTGAGTTCGGAGATCAGGGTATGAAGTCCAATCATGCTGTTTTCTTCAGCACTGGCCTGCTCTATATATTCGAGCGTACGGGGAATATCTTTTAGGTAACCGTCTTTTGCGTCGCGAAGCTTGAGACGGGCAAAAATTCCGATTGCTTTTAAGTGTCTTTGAATACCCATTAAATTGAACCAGCGCAGGAAATTGGCCGGTTTCACATCGACCAGTTTGTTAACCCTGGCAATTTCATAGAAGTCGAGTGCCAGTTGATCAACCCGATCCGGGGGCCAGGCGATATAACAGTCGCGTAACAGTGATACCAGGTCGTAGGTGATCGGCCCTTTGACCGCGTCCTGGAAGTCGAGTATGCCCGGATTGTTATTGTCGATTTTCATCAGGTTACGCGAGTGATAGTCCCTGTGTACAAATACCTGCGGTTGTTCCAGTGCATTTTGTACCAGCGTATTCTTGATCGAGGCCCATTGCGTCTGCCGGGATTCATCCAGCTCGATGCCAAGCAGATCCCTCAGGAAACAGTCTCTGAACAGGTCCATTTCCTGTGCTAACAAATTTTCATCGTAGTCGGGCAGATCGCCGCATTCGATAGTTGTCTGCATTTTTAACAGCGCAGCCAGCGCATCCGCGTATAAGGGCCCTTCAGTTTTCGTATCGAGTACTGATAGATAATCGGTTCCGCCAAAGTCAGTCAGCATCAAAAATCCCTGAGCCGAATCCTGTTCGACGATTTCCGGTGCGCTGAGTTTGACCCCGCGTAGTTTATTGGCGACGACAATAAATCGCTCACAGGATTCTTTCTCGGGCGGAGCATCCATCAGGATCCATGAATCCGTACCCTGCTCTACCCGGTAATAGGATCGAAAACTGGCGTCTTCCGACGCTGGGCTTAGGGTATAATCCCGGTATCCGAGATTATTCAGCCAGTCAGTCATATGTCTGTGTCTAGTATTCATCAACCAGGTTGTTCAATCAGGTATACGCAATGTTAAACGCCAACTATCTCAATTGTGACATGAAAGCGCTATTATCCAGCCTAAATCGATCGACTTCCAACATTACATCGGGATTAGCATGAGTGGTATTGACGACCTCATCGAGGTAATGAAAGCATTACGTGACCCAAATAATGGCTGTCCCTGGGATATTAGACAGACCAGCGCATCAATCGCATCTTATACACTCGAGGAGACTCACGAAACGCTGGATGCGATCGAGCGTGGCGACATGGATAACTTAAAAGAAGAATTGGGTGATTTGCTGTTTCATATTATCTTTCATACGCGCATCGCAGAAGAAAATAACCTGTTTAATTTTAGTGATATTGTGGAAGGCATCGTCACCAAGATGAAACGCCGACACCCGCATGTTTTCGAATCAGAGCGTTCCAGTCAGATTAGCGATGAAGACCTGAGTGTACAATGGCAATCTCTTAAGAAGGAAGAAAAATCTGGTTCACCCGAATCGACCTTCGGCGCAAATTCAGCAGCTTTATCGGCAATTAACCGGGCAAAGGTATTGCAAAACGAAGCCGCCGAGTTCGGCTTCGACTGGCCTCATATTACCAATGTGATCGATAAGCTCGAAGAAGAGATGCACGAGCTGAAACTGGCAATCGAGACTGGTAATTCAGATGAGATCAGCGACGAACTGGGAGACCTGTTATTTGTTTGCATGAATATCGCCCGCCACGCGAAGGTGAATGCGGAAATGGCCCTGCGTAAAACCAATCGAAAGTTTATCAATCGCTTCGATTATGTGTCCGAGCAGATGAAATCCGCCGGAATCGAGATGAACCAGCAACAACTGGATCGAATGGAATATTTCTGGCAACAGTCGAAATCGATTGTCGGATAAGATTATCGGATTAAAAAATGGATACTCAGTCGATGACCAATAAGCCGATCAAAAAAGGCCGGCTGCAGACCGAACAAAGAATTCTACAAGCGTTACGGCATATATTGCTCGAACAGGGATTTCCCGCTGTTGGAATTAACGCGGTCGCTCGCCAGGCCGGCTGTGACAAGGTGTTAATCTATCGTTATTTCAACGGCCTGGAGGGTTTACTGCTGGCATTTTCCGAAACCACCGAACTCTGGTGGGAGGTCGATGAAATCATTACCGAAACGGCCGAACAAATCAGCCAACAGCCACTGCAGCAATTTCTGCAGCTGCTGCTGAAAAGGCACCTGGAGGCCTTGCAGGTCCGTCCCTTGACGCTGGAAATCATGGCCTGGGAAATGTCGGCGCAAAATAGTCTCACCGTCGCACTCGCGAGAACCCGTGCGGAGCGAGGCATGGCACTGGTAAAAATGATCCGCATGCATTATCAAAATCCGAATATCGATATTGGTGGCATTCTCGGCGTATTCGGCGCGGCGATTAACTACCTGATCATACGCACCCGAAACGCTGCTCCTGATCATATGGCCGAAGAGTGGTGGCGTCTGCAACATACCATTGCGCAAATGATGGAAAAGCATGTCTGAACCATCGGCGGTGCTGCGATTTGCCGACATTGACACTTCTGAGTTGACTGCCTTACTGGCCTCATTCCAGCTTGAAATTTGTATCACTGGTGAAACCGGGGAAATTCCCGGCAGCTATTGGGGTGACGAAGAAGCCGGACTAATTAAAGACCGACTGTACCTACGGGCCGATACCCCGGCACATTCAATTCTGCACGAGGCCTGCCATTACATCTGCATGGATAGTGAGCGTCGCCACGCACTGGACACCAACGCGGGCGCAGACAATGACGAGGAAAACGCGGTTTGTTATCTGCAAATTCTGCTGGCACGAAACCTGTCTTCAATCAGCGAAGAGCGTTTGTTCTCGGACATGGATGCCTGGGGGTATAGCTTTCGCCTTGGATCGACACAGGCCTGGTTCGAGCAGGATGCGGACGACGCCCGTCACTGGCTTTTGAAAAAGGGCCTGATCGATAACAATAGTCAGCCAGAATTGCGCCTAGGCTGAATAGATCGATCAACAGAGAAGGATAATGACCCGCATCCAAACAGAATTAGAACAAATTTATCTATCCGTAGAATCTATTATAAAACCGATCGAAGCGGCAACGGGCTTGCCCAATCAGGCCTACACCAGCGCCAGCTTCATCGAATATGAGCGCGACCATGTATTCGGTAGTAGTTGGGCCGGGTTGTGGTTCGCCGGCGATTTGCCGAAAAAAGGCACGGTTAAACCGGTCGAATTTATGGGCTTGCCACTGCTAATCATGCGCAATAAGTCGGACCAGATAAAAGTGTTTCACAATGTCTGCAGCCACCGTGGCATGAAACTGGTGCGCGAGGAAATGGTAGTACAGGGCGCTTTGCGCTGCCCCTACCACTCCTGGTCTTATAGCCTCGACGGTGATCTAAAAGGCACACCGCATATTGGTGGCGTCGGGCAACACAAGGTAGAAGGTTTCAATCATTGCGATCACGGCCTGAAGCCCGTGCGATCCGCAGTGTGGATGGATATCATTTTCATTAATCTTTCCGGAGATGCGATCGACTTTTCAGATTACAGTAAGCCCCTGACCGACCAGTGGCATTACTTTATAGGTGATACCGGGCTGGATTGCCTTAAATCCGCAGTCAATGGCAAGGGACTGCAAATTGATATTCAGTCCAACTGGAAACTCGCGGTAGAAAATTATTGCGAGAGTTATCATTTACCCTGGATACATCCTGGTTTAAATACCTACTCACCGCTCGAAGATCACTACCATATTATGATCGGGGATAATTTTGCCGGACAGGGCAGCAACTCCTACCGACTTTTCATCGATGAAGGAACGGCGCTTCCGCGGTTTCCTGAATGGCCGCAGGACAAGCTCGAGCAAGCGGAATATGTATCCTTTTATCCCAATGTATTGCTCGGCATACAGGCTGACCATGTATTTGCCTTGATCATAGAACCGGTTGCACACGATAGATCGGTTGAGCATTTACGCCTGCTATACGTTGGTGAAGAGGCTCTCGGTGACGAACATTCGGCGAGCCGAAACGCGATACTCGAATCCTGGCGGGTGGTATTTGGTGAAGACATCGGCGCCGTCGAAGGTATGCAAAAGGGCCGCTCGTCACCGGGTTACCGGGGAGGTGTATTTTCCCCGGTAATGGATAATCCAACCCATCATTTTCATCAGTGGGTTGCGCGTAAATTAATAGCGACTGTCTGACCTCGAATTTGAACTGGATAGTCCACTAGGCGACTTTCCCGGCTCAAATCTACACCGATAAAAAACAAGTTTGACGTTCATGGGTTTGAACAAAATCTGATAATTCTTGATGTGGATCAAGAACAGGGCCACAGCCCGCATCCAGAATAGGGAATCCCTTCTCTAGTATGGAATGCTAAATCACGATGACTCCAATCCTGATGACAACCCTGTTGCTTTCCCCAGCTGAGGGCTGGCAGGCGATTCAAAAGGCAAATCTCTCCATTACAGAGTGTTATTTCAGGCAAGTAATTCCACTTGCCTTGATTACACCGGTGTGCGGCTATATCGGAGCCACCCGGGTAGGCTGGTCGGTGCCTGGCGCGGACACGGTTTTGATAACGCCCGATAGCGCGTTTCGCATAGCGATAATCTCATTCCTTGCCATCCTGGTATCCGTTGGGGTCATTGGAAAACTGATCCAGTGGATGGGGCAAACCTACGAGGCTGAACAGAGCCTCTATCACGTTGCATCAGTCTGGCCGGCAAGGTGTCATGCCGCACACTAAGGAGTTACTCAGTGAAAATCAAATCCATTTGCTGACCGCTTATATTATTAACCTCGCCCAACCATAGGAGAGCCTCGATGTTCGGTATTCCAGTTCGCCAGATCGTCATATCAGTGATGTGGTCATCGTTTATTAGCGCTGGTATTACCTGTGGTTTGATATTCGCCTGGATTGACCCGGGTTTACTACTCGACCAGTCCGGCCTCGAACAACAAAGCCGCCAGCACACCTACAGCCTGGCTTTTTTCTTTTTCTGGTTCATCGGCGTAGGCAATGCGCTGCTCACCCTCTTATTTTTGAGGCCCGTTCCTCACAGGAGCATTTAGGGGTCATCTGCATGCGTCCGGCAGAATCTACATTACCACAGGAACTTTACGCTAAACGGCAAAAGATCTACCCGCGTCAGGTCAGCGGCATATTTGCATCGATGCGGATTACCGCAATTCTTGTCCTGCTTGGACTTTACTACGGCTTACCCTGGATTTCCTGGGATGGGCGACAGGCGATTCTGTTCGATCTCCCCGCTCGCCAGTTTCACATTCTGGGCCTGACCCTGTGGCCGCAGGAATTCATCTACCTCGCTGGGTTACTTATCGTCGCTGCCCTGTCGCTGTTCTTTTTTACCGCGCTGGCTGGGCGTCTCTGGTGTGGATACGCCTGTCCCCAAACAGTCTGGACCGAAGTATTTTTATGGATTGAACGCAAGATCGAGGGTAAACGTAACCAGCAAATAAAACTCGATAAAGAGGGCTCGATACGAAAAAAGATAGTACTGAAAGGATTCAAGCATGGTATCTGGTTGTTACTATCAGCCTGGACTGGATACACCTTTGTCGGCTATTTCACTCCAATAATAGAACTGGGCGTGAACCTGTTGTCGTTTAGCATCGGACCATGGGAAACTTTCTGGGCAGTATTTTACGGTTTCGCTACCTATGCCAATGCCGGCTGGATGCGAGAACAGGTGTGTATCTACATGTGCCCCTATGCCCGGTTTCAGAGCGCAATGTTCGACTCTGACACATTGATTATCTCCTATGATCCAGGACGCGGTGAACCCCGGGGTACTCGCCGCCGGGGTGATAATCTTGATGAACTGGGTCTGGGTGATTGCATCGATTGCCAACTCTGTGTGCAGGTATGCCCAACGGGCATTGATATACGCAATGGATTGCAGTACCAGTGTATCGGCTGTGCTGCCTGTATCGATGTTTGTAATGATGTGATGCGTAAGTTGAGTTATCCGAAGGGCCTGATTCGGTATACCACTGAAAACATGCTCAAAACCGGCATGACTTACCTGCTGCGAGCCCGTGTATTTGTCTACGCTATTATTCTACTCGGCACTTTTACTACATTAATTTATGGCCTGAGTACTCGCAGCAATGTGGGTCTCGATATCAGTCGTGATCGTAATGTGCTGTATCGCGAACTGGGTAATGACAATATTGAAAACCACTATAACCTGAAAATACTTAACAAGGATCGAAAGGACCACCGGTACCAGGTCAGCGTCGAAGGACTCGATGACGCAAAGCTAAAATTCGATGACGATTCACTAGGGGTGAACGCGTCTACGGCTGGTTCGTTCCAGCTGCGTGTAATCGTGAATACCGAATCCCTGCTGCAAAATGTAAACCCAATACTATTAAGACTCACGGCACTGGACGATGCCTCCATTTCTGTGACCACAGAAACCCGATTCGTAGGCCCATGACTGAGAGGAACTTGCAATGCAAAAACAATCAGTTACTGGCTTAAGCTCCTGGCAACAGGTTCCAATAGGTAGGGATGTTAGTCGCGATACCGCCCCGCTACCTGCACTGACCCCGAGCAACTGGAGAGTCCAGCTAGAAACCAGCGAATGGAGAATCAGTGGCCTGGGCACCTATACCGGGAAATAATTTGATTTAACTGAGTGCACAATGAGAAATTCGATAATCACGAAAGGTCCAGATACAAACTTTGGCGAACGGACTCATCTCGATATTGAGACGATTGAAAAGTACGATGTCACTGGCCCGCGCTATACCTCGTATCCGACAGCAGTCGAGCTCCACGATGGAATCCAGGCCCTAGATTACGAGAAAGCGGCGCTGGATGCCAACGGCGCTTTGCTGCCACGGGGTCTATCCCTCTACCTGCACCTGCCATTTTGCCGCCACCTTTGTTTCTACTGTGGTTGTAACAAGGTAGTCACTAAAAATAAGCAAAAATCGGACAAGTACCTGGAATATCTTTTTCGCGAAATTCGCATGCATGGCGATTTAGCCGATGGTGATCGTAGCGTCAGGCAGCTTCACCTGGGCGGTGGCACTCCGACATTCTACTCTGCCGACCAGATCGAATTACTGATGAACCAGATACACCGTTATTTCACGCTAGTTTCAGACAAGGATCGCGATTATTCAATAGAAATTGATCCCCGCACGGTTGGCTATCAATACCTGCTCAGCTTAATCAGGCTGGGTTTCAATCGAATTAGCCTCGGGGTACAGGACTTTGATCCAGATGTACAAAAGGCCGTCCATCGAATCCAGCCAGAAGCGCAGACCCGGGAGCTTATTTTACAGGCGCGATCACTTGGTTTTCGATCAATCAATGTCGATCTGGTTTACGGCTTGCCCAGGCAAACCGAACGCAGTTTCGGGTTGACCCTGGATCGCATAGTAAGTTGCGCCCCGGATCGCATCTCGGTGTACAGCTATGCTCACCTGCCAAATATGTTTCCAGCGCAAAAACGTATCGATGAACAGGACCTGCCGAGTGCCGAAGAAAAAATTGCGCTGCACAAACTAACCGCGGAAAAACTATTGACAGCCGGATACAGGCACATCGGTATGGATCATTTTGCAAGGCCAGGAGATAGTTTGATCACTGCTGCTTCGCAACAGACTCTACATAGAAATTTTCAGGGCTATACCACCCACAAGGATTGCGATCTGATCGGCATCGGTGTCAGCGCTATCGGCTCGTTCGATGAGTTTTATTATCAGAATGCCCGGGGGCTGGAAGACTACTATGATTTGATCGATAAGAATCAAATACCGATATCTAAAGGTCTTGAATTAGGTCCCGACGATAGTCTACGTAAATCAATAATCATGCAGGTAATGTGTGAGGGCAAAATTATTAAGTCACAAATCGAGCAATATTTTGATATCAAATTCGATGTTTATTTTAAATCTGAATTGCAAGCGTTGAACAAACTCGCCGAGGACGGACTGGTAGAAATAGAAGCGGATGGAATTGAAATTACTCCAGTCGGACGTTTTTTCCTGCGTAACATTGCAATGGTCTTTGACGCCTATAGTAAGGTCCGTGGACGCGAGGCAAGGTTCTCAAAAACACTCTAGCAGTATAATTCTTAACCGCCACTAGCTATCGTGCCTCGTAAAGCGGCAGCATTTAGGATCGTTAGATCACGATTTTGAATCGACACCAGATCCTGATCCTGAAGTTTTTTAAACTGGCGACTGATGGTTTCGGGGGCCATACCGAGATAGTTAGCGATATCGTGCCGACTCATGGGTAACTGGAACCGGCTTTCCGACAGGCCTCTGGCCTTGAAACGCTCCGAAATACTGATCAGGAACATCGCCAGGCGTTCTTCTACCGGTCTTTTACCGATAAACATGAGCATTTTTTGCGCAGTCGTCATATTATTGCTGGAAACTGACAAAATCTCCTGCCGCAACACCGGAAACTTTTCCGAAACCCGATCAAAATCACGGTAAGAAAGCTGACACACATAGGCGTCGCTGAGGGCGATCATGTCACATTGATACTGGTCTGATGCTATGCCATCGAGACCCATTAATTCACCCGGTAGAAAAAATCCGACTATATTCTCCTGACCATCGAGGCTATCGATATTGGCCTTGAAGGCTCCTGTTTTCACCGTATAGAGCGAGGTCATCTCTTCACCGGCACGATACAGGTATTCAGATTTTTCGAGTGGTTTTTTCCGGCTGATCGCCTGCTGAAATTCTTCCAGTTCTTCGGCGGTCAACCCCTTGGGCAGGCATAGCTCTACCAGGCTGCACTGGCTACAGGCAACCTGGGCCTGCTTGTGAAAAGATTTAACTGCCTGCTCCATTTTTACATTAATAAATATTTAACCGAATTAGATCGGATACATGAATTCCCGCCAGCTGAGAAACGTGATACTAGCACGAACCCAACCTGTAGATCAGGGGCTTACCAGTGCCATGGTGATGCGCTTGTTTTGCTTCCCCTTGCTCTTGATTTTGGTGATAACGACTTCACCAATTTCACCGATATTTTTTACATGGGTGCCACCGCAGGGTTGATAATCTGTATCTTCGATACTAATCGTTCGCACCGTACCCTGCCCCCGCGGAGGTTGTACCGACATGGTCCGAACCAGGCCCGGATTTTGCTCCAGTTCATCATCACTAATTGAGCCCACGCTCACCGGCAGGTTTCTTGCAATCAACTCGTTCATCGCTAGCGTGAGTTGCTCCTTGTCGACCGCCTGTCCCCGCAGATCAAAATCGAGCCGGCTTTCGGATTCACCAATCGATCCACCGGTCGCCTGCGCGCTTATCAGCGAACACATCAGGTGCATACTGGTATGCATGCGCATATGTCGATGACGTCGCTCCCAGTCCAGTTCGAGTTCAACCTCGTCCCCTGGGTGAATTCCCGACAAATCGTCGGCATCCAGGCAGTGCACTATACCGACACGATCGGGGGCATACCGGGTATCGGTAACCTGGAAATCGACACCACCGATTCTCAATAGCCCGATATCGCCCGGCTGCCCACCACCCAGCGGATAAAAAATAGTCGACGCGAGTACCACCCCGCCATCTTCCAGGGCGGTCACCGTGCTGTGGTGTGTTTTCTGGTAACTGTCCTGATAAAATACTTTTTCTGTCATCGGAGGCCTAGCCATATGGGTAGGCTCGATTTTTACTCAGCCAGGGGAATGAAGCAAGCATATTAATCCAGCAATGATAGTAACAGACAATAATCATCTACCGTCGCGCAAGATCATCCATATCGATGCCGACTGTTTTTATGCGGCGGTAGAGATACGCGATAATCCCGCACTCAGGGGGCTACCGATAGCGGTCGGAGGTAACGCCGAGCGCCGGGGTGTGGTTGCCACTGCCAGCTACGAAGCGCGAAAATTTGGTGTTCACTCGGCGATGGCGAGTGCTACGGCTATCAATCGCTGCCCAGACCTTATTTTGATTCCGGGACGAATGTCTGCCTATCGGGAAGCCTCGCGGCAGATGCGGGAGATATTTTCCGAGTACACGGAACTGATCGAACCGCTTTCGCTCGATGAAGCCTTTCTCGATGTTTCCCGCAGCAAGCAATGCAAAGGCAGTGCGACCCTGATCGCGCAGGAAATTCGGCAGCGTATAAACGACACCATTGGTATCACGGTTTCGGCCGGCATCGCACCCAACAAGTTTCTCGCCAAGGTCGCCAGCGACTGGAATAAACCCAATGGTCAGTACGTCATAACACCCGATAAGATTGATACATTCCTGGCCGACCTTCCCGTGAAAAAAATCTGGGGTGTCGGCAAGGTAACCGCCAAACGCCTTGACAAGCTGGGTATTAAAACCTGCGGTGATGTAAGGCGCTACGACATATTTCAATTCGTCGAGTTACTGGGCAACTTTGGCGAGCACATTCACAAACTGGCGCATGGTATCGACAACCGGCCGGTGGTATCCGAATGGCGCCGAAAATCGATCAGCGTTGAAAACACCTACGCCCATGACCTTCCCGATCTGACCGCCTGCCTGCAAAAAATCCCGGCATTGATCGATTCGTTAGATAAACGTATGCAAAGGCTCGATGACGATTATCGAATTCACAATAGTTTTCTGAAAATGAAATTTCGTGATTTTAGCCAGACCACAATCGAACGAATGCATAGCAAGCCTAATTTGCCAGACCTCTCTATCCTCTGCGAAGAAGCCTGGCAGCGTGGTAAAATTCCTGTTCGGTTGCTCGGGGTGGGAGTGAGATTGAGCGATCTAACCGAATCGGGTGGGCAATTGGAACTTTTCGAGCCAGCAAAAGAACCGTAACAGAGGCTGAAAATTAATACAAAAAGTTAAAAATTTCTCCTTGTTCCCCTATACTTCAAAGCGTTACTATACTTTGTCAAAGTAGATTATTGATTTTATAGTTTAAGATACTGGTTACAAACATTATTATCGACTTAAGTATCAGAGGAGATACGATGCAACCGGCAAAATTTGAATCATTGATTACACCTCCCTGGCCTTCGACAGAAGAACATCCTATAGAGCAGGAGGGCACCCAGGCGCATCGGGAAAGCCTGTCCAATTTTGAGCGCAACGAAAGATCTGAAGAAGGTCTGGATCATGTCGCCATGCTCGGATACAACTAAACAAAAACAACTGGTCGGGAACCTGGACTTCATGCTTAAAGCCCCTTATCGGGGCTTTATTTTTAGAGCTGATCAAATTCGTTGTCGTACCCATCTCCAATCGTGTTATAAGACCAATATAGCCGGCAAAAAAGCCTGTGCTGAGTTTTTCTGATAATCTGGTTTTCCTGAAGTGAGATTGTGGTTACAGATAAAGATAACGCGGATTTTAGTCGAGACGGCGTAGCCTTCTTACCGGGCGCTTTCGACCAGAACTGGATCGACATTCTGCGCCAGGGGATCGAGGAAAATATTGCCAATCCGAGCGAACGCGCCCGCATCTGGAATAAGGATGCACAGGGCCGAACCTGTTTTTACGACAGCCAGGTGTGGCGTGACATTGAGGCTTACCGGAATTTCGCGCTCAACTCGCCATGCGCGGAAATTGCCGGGCAGCTAATGGGTAGTTCGAAAGTTAATTTCTTTTTCGATGCTGTTTTTGTTCGCACGCCCGGATCACAGTTCCGCACGCCGTGGCACCAGGATGAACCCTACTGGTCAGTGGAAGGTTTTAATACCTGCAGCGTATGGATGCCCCTTGTCGCGGTCGATAAATCGAGCGCGCTCGAGTTTATTCGCGAATCGCATCGATGGCCACAAAAATTTCGACAAACTAATTTTGGCGCGCTGACCGGTGATGAACGAGACCAGGTAGAATTCAGCGACGACGGCACTGTCCCTTTCCCCGACATCGAGAGCCATCAGGATGACTATGATATACTGAGCTGGGACATGGAGCCAGGCGACTGCGTTGCGTTTAACGCCCGTATTATCCATGGCGGCTCCGGCAACCTTGCCGAGGGTCGAGATTTGAAGGTGTTCAATACGCAATGGCTTGGTGATGATGTTCGCATCAACTTCCGCAAAGAGGGTATGGATCCCGACCATTCCACGATCATGACTGAACACGGCCTGAAACCCGGCGACCCGCCCGGGGCTGATCTCTATCCGCAGGTCTGGGTAAGAAGTTAAACGGCCCGGGAAAAAGAATAAATCCCACAAAAACCCGGACTGAAGAAATTAACACCCTGGAAAAATGTAGTTATCAACCATTCTGGTTCTCCGAAGCGTTGACCCAGGAAACAAACCCTGTCCCGACACCGTTAAAAGGTGATATCCGTGCCGATGTTTGTATTGTTGGTGGTGGCTATACCGGGCTTTGGACCGCACTTCAATTAAAACAGAAACAACCCGACCTGAATATTGTGCTCATCGACAAAGGTCTTTGTGGCTCTGGAGCGTCAGGCCGTAACGGCGGGTGCATGTTATCCTGGTCGACAAAATATTTGTCATTGCGGCGCTTGTTTGGTGAACCTGAAGCAAGCCAACTGGTACAGGCTTCAGAACGGGCTCTTTATCAAATCCGCGATTTTTGCCTCGAACACGACATCGATGCACAACTACGTTTGGATGGAATCCTCTATACAGCGACTAATCAGGCACAGTCAGGATATATGGATTCGGTGATAAGCGAGCTAACGGACAAAAATATAAATAGCTGGGAGCGCTGGTCCCTGGAAAAGATACAGAAAGCCTCAGGCTCCTTGCATCATATAGAAGGTTTATTCTCCCCGCATGCTGGTAGCGTGCAACCAGCGCTTTTGGTAAGAGGGTTGAAACGGGTTGCGCAATCGATGGGGGTCACTATTTATGAAAACACGTCTATGGACTCCGTTCGCGAGGGCAAGCCGGTTGTTGTAAATACTCTGCAAGGGGATATTACGGCGCAGAAAGTCGTTCTGGCGATCAACGCCTGGATGCCAAAAAAATTTCCCTCGTTGAATAGAAATTTATTACTGGTTTCCTCGGACATGGTAATCACCGAACCAGTACCCGGGCTATTGACCGATGCGGGCCTGAATGACGGTAAGGTAGTGATTGATTCGCGAATTTTTGTCCATTACTACCGTAGGACACCCGATGGTCGCCTGATGTTGGGTAAGGGCGGAAATATGTTTAGCTTTAACAATCGAGTCCATCCGGCATTTGATCAGCCTAGTCGTTACCAGACCCAATTACGCGACTCGATGGCGAGCTTCTTCCCTTATCTGAAGGACTGCCGCATAGAGCGAACCTGGACTGGACCTTCCGACCGGTCAGCAACCGGACTGCCTTTTTTCGGTCATTTAAACAATCAGGACAACATCTTTTATGGCCTGGGGTATTCGGGAAACGGTGTTGCCCAAACTTACCTGGGAGGAGAGATACTATCTTCACTGGTTCTGGGGCTAGACAACGAATGGACCCGTAGTGGCTTAGCTCAAGGACCCCTGGCGAAATTCCCACCGGAGCCAGTACGCTGGTTGGGTACCATGGCTGTCAGAGGGGCTATCCGTCGAAAGGAAATTGCCGAGGATCGGGGTATTACTCCCTGGTGGATAGACAGGCAGCTCGCGAAACTAGCAGCTGCTAGCGGAAAACTGGGCAAGGCTTAAGTGCAGGTTATAATTATCGATCCGGAACAGGAATCAGCTAAGCCTGCATAACAGGTTCATGAGCCAGGTAATTTACGCGGCGGATGGCCGCTATAGGTCCAGATCATGTCACGCGGAATAGGCCCCTTATTGCGACCGCCTTGTTGCGTCTGCTCCCAGGCGTGGGCGAGGATGCCAACCGAACGCGAGAGACAAAATAGCCCGCGCGCAAGCGGTGCGGGAAACCCCAGTTCAGCATAAATTACAGCGGTTGCTCCATCTATATTCATAGGGATGCGGCGCCCCTTCAAGCTTTCTAGCGATGCTTCGATGGTACGACCAATAGTCGCGTACTCACCAGTAACATGTCCCGCGCTAACCGCCTGATCAACCAGTTCAAGCAGGCGAGTTGCACGCGGATCGACCGGGTGGAAGCGATGGCCAAAACCCGGCACATATTTACCTCCTCCCGAAAAAAAAGTATCCAGGCCCCTTTCGACTGCGCCTTCGAGTTCATCTTCACTATTCATATCTGCAAGGATTCCGTTATAGAAATCGACCGCCTGTTCGCCAGCCCCTCCGTGCACATCCCCCAGGGCATTAATGCCCGACGCCAGTGCATTGTTAAGACCAATCCCGCAGGTAACCGACATCCTGGCTATAGCTATACCCGGTGCCTGTGGACCGTGATCAACGGCAGACATCAATGCTATCTCCAGAAGCTCTGCCTGACCCTTTGCGGGTAATTCACCGCGTATCATCAGCCAGATCATTTCTGCAAATCCTATATTGCCAATTAGCTCCTCGATCGCATAACCTCGATAACGAATTTCGCCCGGCTTCATATCGATGATTTGCGTGCTCCACCAATCCTCTACCCTGGCTGCTGTATTATCTTTCGGATCATCGGTCATATTGCCTTCTCCTCCCTTAATCGTGCGATTTCTGTATTACTGTAACCAAGCTCCACGAGAATGGCTTTGGTATCCTGGCCCAGCGTCGGTGGGGGAGTATCGGTTACTGGTGCTTTGCCATCTATCTTCACGCCGGTACAGGCAATATGGATATCCTTGCCGACACCCGGTGCATTTATAAATTTTTCTATCATCCCGCGATCGGCAATTTGCGGATGGCACAAAGCATCTGCTACGCCCAGCACCTCACCGACGGGTACGCCGGCATCGTTGAACAGGGTCTGCCACTCAACTGCGGATTTCGATGCCAACGCATCCTCGAGAATCGAGCTCAACTGGCTTCGATTATCAAGCCTCGTCTGCCTGTCGCTAAAGCGTTTGTCGTTAATTATATCCACTCGTCCCACCACCTGGCACAGCGCTTCAAACTGCTCCTGTTTATTGGCAGCAATATTGATAAGGCCATCACCGGTGTGGAAGCTGCCGGATGGGCTAGCGGTGAAGTTGTCGTTGCCGGCAGGTGCAGGAATTTTCCCGGCAACCAGGTAATTAGAGACCACCCAACCCATGGTAGCAATCACCGATTCGAGCATCGAAACATCGATCAGACGCCCTCGATTGCCGGCCGGGCCAGCGAGGGCAGCCGCAATAGTAAAAGCCGCAGTCAAACCTCCTATCGTATCGGCGACCGGATAACCGACCCGGTACGGCGCGGTGTCGGGGGAACCGGTAATACTCATCACACCCGACATCCCCTGGATGATTTGATCGTAGGCTGGAAGATCTCGAAGCGGCCCATCCTGGCCAAAACCTGAAATCGCACAGTAGATCAGGTCTGGCCTGATTTTCCTGAGTTCAGAATAACCCGTCCCAAGTCGATCCATCACCCCGGGTCGAAAATTCTCAACCAGGACATCGGCTGTTTCGACCAGCCTTCTGAGCACTTTTTTCCCGGACTCGCACTTCAAATTGACCGTGATCGAGCGCTTACCGGTGTTCTGGGCCAGAAATGAGACACCCATAAGCTTTGCATTCAGTTCCGGATTTGCGCCTAATTGCCGGGCTAAATCACCGCTTCCCGGCAATTCGACCTTGATCACGTCAGCGCCAAGAAAGGCTAGCTGGTGGCAACAAAAAGGCCCGGACAGAACATTGGTCAGGTCGAGCACACGGATACCATCGAGCGGTGCGGTTTTTGCTGTACCGGGGGAGATTGCTTCGGGCATATCTACCATTTGTCACTGTAAAAATAACGCACAAAAAATATCATAGTTAGCAGCCAATGTCCGATTTCCGATCGATTTAACACCTTACGAAGCGCCCGGGGAAAAGCTATAGTGGAGCATCTAATCACCGGTATTGCAGAATCTGCCGTTTCAGAATTGGTAATCGCAACTAGAATGAAAATTATGCCCCAAATCGATACCAGCGATGGCAACCGGCAGGAAATATATAGCCTGCCAGTCGATAGTGAATTTCTCGACGAACTACTGCGCTATATTTTTGATAACCACTGGCACTCGATAGTGTTCGGTCCAATTATCGAGGGTGGCGCCTACGAGATTCGCTGCCCGTGCGAACCCAGATCGATTACCCTGTTTGACGGTTACCTGACTGTACATTTCGGCGGCACGCATTTTCATATATGCATTGGTGAGAATAGGGGCAGTGGACCCAGCCCAACCCCTCCGGCCTTGAAAAAAACCCGTCGCACCTCGCGCGCGGAAATTGTGCGCGGATTCGACGACAGGGGTTCACCTATCATCTGGCAACTGCGCCTATTTAACGGGGCCGGTACACCGCAATTGAATATTTTTTTCCCCAACCCGTTTCTCACCGATGAAGATGGAATTGCCGACACACCGGACTGGTCGCGCCTTGGCGTATGGGATGATATCGCAACGCGATACCTGGGTCGCAAGCAGGCACAGGACCCGCTCGATCGAAGTGGGAAAGGTTTTCAAATACCGTAGTTATGATCGCAGGTAAGAGGCACCGTTTACATCGATGATACAACCGGTCATGAATTGCGGCGCTTCAAAGGCAAGAAAACCGATGGTGCTGGCTATTTCCCCTGGCTGGGCCACCCGGCCCATGCTACTTTGATTTCTGATATTGTCACCTTCCGGTGATGCCAGGGTCGCCGCGGCCATTTCAGTTTCGACAAATCCCGGGGCGACGGTATAAACAAATACCCCTTTGGGACCCAGGGCCTGAGCCAGGGATTGCCCCATCGCGTTCATTCCGGCCTTGGAAGCACCGTACCATGGCATCAACGGTTCACCCCGAAACGCACCCCGCGAAGAAACATTCACAATTTTTCCGCCGCCGCGGGCAATCATTTTTTTGGCCGCACAAAAACACAGGTTGCTGGGCCCGGTAAGATTGGTATCGACGATTCGTTGCCAGGTTTCCCGCCAGGTTGCATAGTCGATATCTTCGAACCGGTGACGTTGTGATATTCCGGCATTGTTCACCAGTACATCCAGGCCATCAAAATCCTGATCGGCCTGATCAATCAATTGGCCAACAGCTTCAGGGTCGACGATATCGCACTTGTACAGGCGATGACCATCACCCGCTAATGCCGCCATTGTGGCCTCGGCTCGATCCTGGTTTCGATGATAGTGGATTCCAACCACGGCTCCTCGATTGGCACACTCGATGGCGGCGGCACGGCCGATACCCCCGGATGCCCCGGTAATTAATATTGAAACTCTTGAAGTCATAGCGAATTCCCCATTTAAATTGGCACAACCTGAAATAACTCACGGCGAATTAATCCCAGTTCGAGCCCCTCAATATATGATCGGGTACGAGTTAACCGGTGAAGGGTCTCCTCTTTTCCCAACAGCTTATCCAGCGCTTCGGCATAATCGAGCTCATTGCCCAGCATTACTTGCAGGGTCTCGAAAAATTCGCTCGACAGGTCGATCCGGTCGACCAACTTCCAGCCGGCCGTATCGATTAATTTCTCATAGCTGTCGTCTGACGCCATAAATGACGGGCCGCATTCCATAGCTCTCTCGTAATCGGCTTTCGACAGGCCAGGAGATATCAAAATAGCCGTAAATATCATTTTGCCGTTAGCGTCAATCACACTGCGGCAGGCTTTTAGAACTGATAACTTATCGATCAGGCAACAGAGCACGTCGGAGTGGGAAATCGCATCGAAGGCGCCTGTTCTAAAAGGCAATGCTGAGCCACTCGCAACTGCTACCGTGCAAATGCCAGGAAGCTGCTCCGAATCGCCCCTCTCCCTTGCAATTTGCAACCCCTCGATGGGCAAGTCGGTCAGGGTAATATCACATCCCGACTGTTTCGCCAGGTAAAGCCCGGGCCAGCCCGAACCCGCTCCGATTTCCAGTAGTCTATGCTTTAACCCCAGCCTAAGCATCGCGTTCAGTTCCACGGCCTGCTTGAGCGTGGTAAAGCTGGTAGCGCCGTAATCGCATCCGCAATTCGAGCGTTCGATATGTCTCAACAGATCGCTTTGAATCAGTTTGTATTTTTTTGAAAAGCGCTCGAATAGAGCCTTTTCGTCTACGTCACCTGCCATGCGTTTACTTGCCGCCCATCGCGTTGACCTCGTTCCCCTCGTCTATTTTTCGGACTAAGGACGAAAATATTTAAAACATTCCGGTTTAATCATATCCCACCCCCGATCCAGAATGTCGAGAATCGACTGGTCGAGCGGGGCATGATCACAGCCTTCCATGTTGTCTGACAGGTGTCCAATCTTACTCACACCGAGGATAATTCCATCACCCTGTTCCGAATTGAGCCGGGAGTGATTCACCAGCCAGCTGAAAGCAGCCTGGGTTGGTTTCAATCCGAATTCTCGGCATTTTTCCGCCAGTTTCTTCAGGACATCAAAATAGTCTTTTTTCCAGTATCTTTGCTGGTAACCGTTACGCATTGCAAATCTTCCGCTATCGGGGAGTTCATCGACAGACTGGTATTTTCCGGTGAGCAAACCACCGGCTAATGGGTTATAGGCATAGAAACTGATTCCATAATTTCTCAGGCAGGGGAATAATTCGCGTTCGACATCCCTGGTCAGGGCGTTGTACATACCCTGGTAAACCGAGGGTTCCATCCATCCATTCCGGCGACAGATTTCAACCACTTCGGCGACTTGCCAGGATGCGTAATTGCTTAATCCAAAATGTTTGAATTTCCCCTGTTGGTACATTTCGAAACAACACTCCAGCGTTTGCTCTACCGGTGTATCCAGGTCGGGCGAATGCAGGTAGAGCAAGTCGATATAATCGGTTCCAAGCCTTTGCAGTATTTCCCGCATCTGTTTTCTTAGCTGGTCAGGCTGAAGCCCGTGGTCGTTCCAGGGATTTACCTTGGATGCTATGTACAGATTCTGGCGCTTTTCGGGTGGCAGCAATGCACCCAGCATTTGTTCCGTTTTTCCATCACAATACTGGTGTGCGGTATCGATTTCAGTATTCCCCGAATCGACAAACAGATCCAGAATAGATCGAGCGCCGGCCTGGTCCACCTGTTCGCCGAATGTCATCGTGCCTAGAATCTGCTTCATATTTGCTCTCAATTAATAACCAAATCGATCCATCAGGCTGTGCCACCTGAGAATAGTGGGTAGGAACCAGGGATATCCTGTATACAACGGACGATCTTCAAATTTAAGGTCATCCAGCGGGGTCGACCCTTCCGGGTCGTTTAAAATCTTTAAAGCCGCTTTGCGACCGAACCAGGTAGCGCGACCAACACCCGAGCCACAATACCCCATCGCATAGTGAACGCCAGCCATTGCACCTTCGGGTATCTGCCCGATATGGGGCGCATGATCGAATGTATAAGCGACGGTTCCCGACCAGGCATGACTAATGCCGGTTTCCTTGAGCTGAGGGAATATCCGTGTCATCAGTCGATGCAGATCCCCGGTATACTTTTCCGGCCGGTCTGCAACATCAAATGCGCGCCCGCCAAAGATCATGCGCGTGCCATCCGGTGAAGGGCGATAATAGGGAACCAATCGACTGGTATCCCCAAATCCTTGTTGCCTGGGGCTTAGTTCCTGCATCAGACCTGGTGACAACGGCTCGGTTGTAATAAGCCCTGAACGAAGCGGGATGACCCGACACCTTAGATAGGGGAAATTGGGGTCGGTGTAGCCATTGGTGGCAACCAGGGCCTCACCGCATTGTATTGACGCACCCTCGACACTGACGCTATAGCCATCGGCGCCTGAATCGATTTGCTGTACAGCGGCTGGTGCACAAATAACTGCCCCGGCTTTCAGTGCCAGCTTGGCCAGACCCTTCAGATAGAGTCCCGGATGCAGGTGGCCATCCTGATGATAAACAATGCCACCCTTGTAATAGTCGCTACCGATATAATCTCGTTGCGAAGTTGAAGGGATCATCTCATAGGATAGATCGACCCTGCTGCCCAGGTCTTCTGCCTGTCGGGCTAGCTCGCCATAATGTTTTTCAGCGACGGCACCCCTGAAACGACCCTTCTGCACCAGTCCACATTCGATACCCTCCCGCGCTATAAATTGTTTTAGCCATGCCAGTATATCCATCGATTCTCGTATGATGGCGGTGGCCTTCGCATCCCCTAATTTTGCTTTAAGCCCGGACAAACCAAGTTTATGAAACGAAGGTCCAATCAGACCTCCATTCCTGCCTGAGCAACCATATCCGGGATGCGACCTGTCCAGTACCAAAACTGATCTACCTGCTCGCGCCAGTATCAGCGCTGCCGACAACCCGGTATATCCGGCACCGACGATGACGCAGTCGACCTGCGCGGGTAGATTATCGGTAGTTGTTGCCAGCAGATCCAGATCGAGCGGTTTATCCCCGGGACCACTATCCCACCAGTAGGATTGATGCCGGTAAGAATCTAATTGTGTTTTAGACATGAGGTTCGCTCACCAGTTAGCGGGGTATATTTAAGTTAATCAGCGGCAGGTAAGTAAGAGCCATCCTTATCGTGTGTTTCACCACCAGTCAGAGCAGGCGAAAAAACACACACCAGGCGCAGGCTGGTAACTGATTTCAGTCGATGTTTTTCGTTTTTGTCCAGCACGTACAGGGTTCCTGGATTGAGGGGAAATACCTCGCCTGTGGCGATATTCTCCACCTCCCCTTCACCTTCAATGACATAATTGGCCTCGATGTGATGCTTGTACCACAACACCTGTTCGGTACCGGCTTTAGTCGTGGTTTCCGTCATAGTGAACCCGACTCCATCTTTGGCGAGAAGAAATCGGCGACTTGCCCACACCGGGCCGTGTATGTCACGCTCGGTACCGAGTAGATCATTCATGGTTGTTACAATCATTGTTCCTCTACTAAAGAATTAGTTTGCCTGCTAGCGGACGAGTACTAACCCAGTGGCCTGAGTTCGAGATATTAAGCACAGACAATACTATGTTGCCTGGTAGCAATAGTGGCACGGGCACATTAAAAGCTCAATGTTCGAATAAATTGTTGAATCAATATGGAAACTGGAAGCTGTGGTAATTGTGGTGCTACACTTCACGGGTATTTTAAATTGATATCAGCCTGTCGCGGCCCGAATCGGATACCGATACAAGTCAGCCGCTATAAATTTACTGAACTCTTAGAAAGCCATGGCCGCCCCGCAATCTTTAAACACGAAGCAACCTGAATCGCAGGCGGCACAACTATACCGCTTCAGCTTCGAACCAGAAGCGAAGCAGGTGTCTGCGATTTACCAGGGAATCACCCTCGCCGACAGCAACCGGGTGATGCTGTTACAGGAAACCCGAATTGCCCCGGTCTGCTATTTCCCGCGCGAGGACGTACGCATGGATCTGTTCGAGCGCAGCGAATATGTCACCTATTGCCCATTCAAGGGCAACGCTGCGCACTATTCACTGCGAATCGGCGATATCGCGGTCGATAATATTCTCTGGAGTTACGAAGACCCGAGTAAGGACTCTGAACATATCAAGGATTACGTGGCTTTTTATCCAGACCAGGTGGAAATCCTGTACCCGGGTGCAGAATCAGTAAAGCCCGGGGACGAATCACTATCAGCTTACGAAAACCCACTTTTAAACTGGGTATTGCAGGAAGCACCCGCATTCGATTCGTCGCGTGAATTAACAGCCGCCTTTGCCAGGCAAATGCGATCAGCCCAAATTCCACTGTGGAGACTGGGGGTAGTCATTCCAATACTTCATCCCCAGGTCGTCGCATTCTCGCAGCACTGGCATAGCGTTAGCGGCGAACTCGTCGAACGGGACCTTGGGTTTGAAGCATTGCAATCGCCCGAGTATCTGAACAGTCCGCTGGTGCCGATTTTTGAAGGCGCCGGTGGTATCCGGCGGCGTCTCGATATTAAAGAACCGCAACTCGACTACGACATAATCCGCGAATACCATGCCGAGGGCGCCACCGATTACGTGGCCATGCCGATGCTTTTCTCCGACGGCCAAATCAATGCATTATTCATGGTTTCAAACCGTCCGGGTGGTTTCACCACTTCAGATCTGGGCCATATTTACGAAATTCTCGGCGTGTTGGGTAGAATTTACGAAGTTCACGCATTGCAATACAAGGCCGCCAGCTTGCTCGATACCTACCTCGGCTCGCATGCAGGTGCGCGCGTACTCAACGGCCTGATCCGGCGCGGCGATGGACAAAACATTCGAGCTGTTATCTGGTTTTGCGATTTGCGTGGTTCGACCCCGTTGGCGCAGGCGATGTCGAGGGATGAGTTTCTGGCCTGTTTAAACGAATTCTTTGATTGCGTGGCCGGCCCAGTTCTCGATCATGGCGGACAAATACTTCGTTTTATTGGTGATGCGGCGCTGGCAATCTTTCCTATTGAAAACGAATTCGACGAAATTAGTCTGGACGCAGCCTGTAAGAGCGCAGTCGCCGCGGCTCACGAAGCTTCGTCACGAATCGAATCCACTAACGCCAGGCGCCTGAATGAATCGGTACCTTTGCTTGGCTACGGTATCGCATTGCACGTGGGCGATGTGACTTACGGCAATATAGGCACCGGCAACCGGCTCGAATTTACCGTCATAGGCGAGGCTGCAAATCTGGCCGCGCGCATCGAATCTCTATGTAAAGCATTAAACGAACCAGTTCTGCTTTCTGCCGAGTTTGCAGGTTGCGATCCAGATCGTTCTGTATCGCTGGGGCAGCACCAGCTGAAGGGTATCGACGAACCACAGGAAATCTTCGCACTGCGTGAGGCCGGGCAAACCAGGTAAAGCAGCCTGAAAAAGTTAAGGTCGCGCTGCAGTATCGTATTTGTTGTTGGTGTTGCGGCTAGTCATTCACCAGTGTCATCCGGGCTCATACTGGGTAATTGTGGTCGCGCTCGCCCAATCTTGACAGTTTCGCGATAAACGATGTAGAGCCCGCTTAAGATCACGATGCCAGCACCGACCAGAGTGTACTTATCGGGCAATTCACCCCACAGTAAAAACCCCAGCAGCGTTGCCCAGATCAGCGCGGAATATTCAAACGGTGAAATGACCGCCGCTGGCCCCAGACGAAATGCATGAGTCAGACACATTACACCGACGCTGCCGAACAGACCGGCGAGTGCGAACAGACCAAGATCACCCAGGCTCGGGGTCACCCACAATAACGGCGCAAAGACGATGCCAGTGAGCGACATGCCCAACTGCGGATAGAGCATTAGTGACGCCGTGCTCTCGGTGGACTTGAAAGCGCGCGTGGTAATCATTAACAGGGCGTACACCACGACACTGCCGAGCACTACCAACGCTGCCCATTGGAAAACGCCCATGCCCGGGCGTAGCATGATTAGTACACCACAAAAACCAATGCCTATCGCGAACCAGCGATGCAGGCCTACTGGTTCCTTCAATAATGGAACCGAAAGCGCGGTGATGAAGATCGGCGCAGCGAAGGTAATTGCAATCGCATCGACCAGTTTCATTTGGGAGAGTGCCCAGAAAAAACTGAAGCTGAGCGCGAGTACCAACAGGTAGCGTCCAACATGGACCATCGGGCGCCGGGTCTTTAGAGTTTTTAATCCTCCCTGGTGAAGTGCAAATATACACAGCAGCGGCAGTCCGAACCAGCTGCGAAGTGCAACCACCTGGGGCACCGGGTAATCGGCGGTGAGCCATTTGATAATCGCGTCCATTACCGCAAACCCGGCGATGCCGGCAAGCATTAAAGCAATGCCTATCGCAGGTCGATCGACATTCTCGGTTATAGCGGTCACGAGTAATTTCTCACCAGGGTACAGTAACCGAAACGGGCCTGAAAAACAGTACTCTTTAGCCGGTCAGCCGGGCCTGACGACGACCATCGGCCCGGACATGATGTGCGAGCCAGATGATAAGTGCATGAACCGAGTTGTAACAATCCCTTTCGCCTTGCCCTGATTATTCATGCCCCAGACAGGCACTGCTGTCCAGGGTAGTCAAAATTGGTACAGATAACTAAGGAACACGGAGTAGGCTATTCGGTCGTCGAGTTCCGGTAATTCAAAATTGGAATATTCCAGACCCAGACTTCCCTCGAACCTAAGTTTTCTGCTGGCCCTATAAGTCAATTTAATACTCGGGTTTAGAATCCACTGGACCACATTCGTGTCATGGTTTTCACGATAGTCCAGCCGCAGCCGTGGATCATATCCAAGTCTGCCCGGCCCGGGGAAATAGGTTCGCGCACGCAATGAAATTACGCTGGTCGAGCTAGTCTCCGATAACCTCAATCCAAAACTTGAGTAATCATCGCTATAGAAAAATCCGCGTATCGAATAATCTGCAAAGAAATGTAAATCTTCGCTAGCGCGCATTTCATCAACGCCACCTGATGCGATCGTCTCTTCGATCGAAGCGTATGTAATACTCAGGTATAGCTGGTGGTCGCTGTCGATTAGATAATTCGAACCGATATTAAGATTCTGGCCTTTACTGGTTCTATCTTCAGCCAATTGATAAATTTCTTCATCTGAGAATAGATCCTTTAACTCTTCTATAGACGCTACCGCCTGGCCCCGTAGGGCATTGGTTGTCGTGAGCGTGGGTGTATTTCGAAAATCGTAGCTCAGGTTAAATTCCAATCTTTCGCTAAAGGGAATGCTACCGATAGCTGTGAAGTTATTCAAATCGCCATAGAATAAATCATAATCGATTATACCAAACAAATAACCTCTTCCTCGCCGATACTCAAACTCAGTACCCAACGCCTGGCGATCCGTCAGACCCGAAACATCCTGCTGCAGATAATAGACGTCCATTTCTACCCGCTTAAAGGGACTAAAATGTACACTGGTACCGATAAACTGTCGGTCCGTCTGCACTTCATCATAAGACGATTGGGCCGGGAATCCCGTGTAGATACTGTAGTTATACCCGCTATGCGACAGGTTTTTATATACAAGACCATCAAAACGACCATAGACGCCTTTGGCAGTATCCCACTGGCGACCACCGGTTAACTGGTATCCGGATTTACTATTGGTGTAACTGACCAGGGCATGGCCGATTCGCGTGTCGGATTCTTCATCTTCAATAGCCCTATACATGCCGCCATCGAAGCGGATAATCAGGGAGCCCGTATCCGTTTTACGCATTGCAAACAGGTCTAAGTCCGTCACCAGTGCCGAATTGGCTATTTCCCTGTCATCTTCTATGGTCCGGATAACATCATCCCGGTAATATTGCGATACTGCCCCGTAAATATTCCAGTCGCTTTTATTCGATCGCTTAACTGGGTCTACTCGTTTCCTGGGTTCCAGGCCCATCGTCTTGAGCCCCTGCAAACGGTTATTTATCTTTGCGGACATTTCACTGTCCGGGTACAAAATTAAAAAATCTGTATATATAGCGATTGCCTGGGCAAATTTATTTTGCCGTTCGCGCGCGATACCGGCCAGTTCCATGGCCATTTGAATCTGTTCAGTGGTGCCGGTTTCAATAATTTTATTGGCAATCGCAAGTACCTGGGTATAGTTGCCGTCCAGAAACTCCTGTTTTGCCTTGTCTAAAAGTTTAGCTACGGAATCCGAACCAGGGGAGGAATTACTCTGCAGGGCAATTTTCGGCACCACTGTTTTTTGCACGGGCTGCTTTTTATTAACAGGGGCCAATAAGCTCGCTAATTGTCGCTGCTCCTGTCCGACTCTGCTATTAATCCAGGCACCGGGATAATATTTTTTAATTCTGGAAAGTTCCAGCCCTGCCTGTTTCCGGTTTCTGAAATTACCTGTCACCAGGCGGTAGTATAGTTTTTTATTCACGGTCACTTTGACCAGATAAATTAAATCGCTTTTAATACTGACCGAATACCGGATAACTCTTCCCTTCAATGGGCCCGGGTAGGATTCAAGATTTATTGAGTAGGGCAATATCTCGACTGGTCGCTGTGGTTTGACTATAACTGTTTCAACCTTTATAAAGTTTACTACTCCAGCAAATAGGCCTGTCGAAGCGAGACACATGACGAATAACAACAGACTTCTAATTTTTTTCCTGTAAAACATAAGCCTGTTGAATTTTTAGTAGGATAATGGATGGCAATTTGACTCCTGGATGCCTGTTCAGCTGTGGAGTCAGTCTGAGGTATTAACTACTGTCTGAGGCCCGTTGCTCAACAACCGCCATCAGATAAGTTGTGCCCGGTTGATTTACCCGTCGCACTGATTCCATGATCAGTACTCGAGTAATCACCGACGAGCCTGGCGTAATCATTGTGTTGCTGGCCTCCATGCCAGCGACGAATGACACAATGCGCAATCATTACTGCTGGGGATATGACCTGTTTGTTTACCCTGGGCGATAATTCCATTGTGGCAGCTGAAGCAACTCCCAATTACCGCGTTATGATCTACACGGATCACCGGTGACCAGTTGATTGTGCTATGGCAATCCTCACAGGTATTGGTCGTAAGCATATGGGTCGGGTTTTTCCCGGATGCTGTGACTCCATTGTGGCAACTGATACAGTTACCAACGACATTAGCATGATTAAATCCGGCACCAGCCCATGAAAATGTCTGATGGCAATCATCACATACGTTACTGCTTTGAACATGGCCCGGATTTTTCCCCCCGGCTGTGAAACCATTGTGGCAACTCTGGCAGGTCCCCAGTACTGCAAAATGGTCTACCTTTATCACATCATCCCATTTCCCACTCTGGTGACAGAGTTCGCAATCTCTGGTGGTAGGAATATGCTGTGGTGAAGCCGCACTTGCACGAATACGTCCCGTCAATGAGTGGCAACCCCAGCACATTACCGGGGTACTCTGAAATACCCCTTTTATATGACAGGACTCACAACTGACCAGGGAGTGGGTAAAATCCAGTGGAAAACTGGTTTCATCGTGATTAAAAGCCTGTGCAGTTTCAGCCGCGTGCGCGTAAATCCAGCTTGTTGCCAGTAGTACCAAAAGTATCGAAAGCAGTTTCCCGGATACCATCAATCGACTGGCATCATTCACACAGGTAAGATAAAAATTCATTTCCCCTCTCCCATTATTCTGCCACCCTCGAATCGCTATTACTCATCGAGCGTATGTCGATAGACGTGAAATCATCCTGGTTATGGCAGCTATCACAGTCGGGGCCAAAGTTTCCGTTGTGAATATCATCGCGGACATGACAATCTATACAACGGCTGGCGCGTTTGTTATTTTTATCGAGTGGCCTGAAGTGACAGCTATCGCAGTGCAATCCATCATGCGCCCCCCTGATTTTGAAATCGGTCTCATCATGATCAAATTGCCAGATCAACCAATCGTTTGGGTTATGGCATCGTTGGCAATCATCGCCCAGCGATTTTTTATGAACATCATCATCCTGATGACAATCGTTACAGCCTGATTTTGCATCCTTGAAAGCCGAAGTAAAATGACAGGATTCACAACCTGTAACCGAATGTTGGCCAATCAGGGGGAAATTACTCAATTCATGATCAAATCGCACATCTTGCAGCCACCAGGTGGACTCGTTGTGGCAGGTTTCACACTGTTTCCCCTGTTGGTCCTTGTGTGCATCTTCGTGTTTATGGCAGCTATAACAGGCCTTGTCGGTTTTTATATCGTATGCGTTTGCCTGGTGACAGGCCTGGCAGCTGGCTTTTTTATGGGCACCTCTTAACGGAAATTCAGTTTTTGTATCGTGATCAAATTCAGATCCCAGCCAGCTTTTTTCAGTATGGCAATCCTGGCATTTTCGACCGTTATTACCCTTGTGAACGTCATCCAGACGATGGCAGTCGTAACAGGTTCTCGAGATATTATTTTTATTTTTGCTTTTACTACCTGTCGAATGGCAGGTATGGCATGACACAGAACGGTGTTTCCCCATCAATCGAAATTTTGTGTCACGGTCATGGTCGAATTTGGATTTATTCCATTTATTTTCGACGTGGCAATCCTCGCATTTGTTGCCAAATCGATTCTCGTGTACATCTCTTATCGCATGGCAGGCAACACAGGTTTTAGGCGTATTTTTAAAACGGTTCTCGACATGGCACAAATCGCAGGCAACCTGTTTATGGGCGTATTTTAATCTAAAGTCGGTCTTGTCATGATCAAATTGCTCACTAGTCCAGGCTTTGGGGTTATGGCAATTGGCGCATTGATCACCCAGTTCGTTTTTATGTATATCGTCGTCCCTGTGGCAGTCGATACAGTCGGAAGGGGCGTCACGATATTTTTTTTCTCTCTTATGGCAATCGGTACACTCAATCAACAGGTGTTTGCCGAGTAATGCATAATCGGTCTGTTTGTGATCAAAACTGTCTTTATCAAGCCAGACGATATTGGTGTCTCTACCCTTGTGATCGGTGTGACAAACATTGCAATCAGACGAAAAAGCTTTTTTATTTTTTCCGTGAAAACCCTTTCTCTTCTGAACATCTTTACCAATTGGTTCATGGCAGTCCATGCACAATTGCCTCTGAGTCGTGTCGCGCAACCGCACATGACACTGCTTGCATTCACTTTCAAATTCCATATGTCCTGCAATCAAATCACCAGGCATAAACAAACCTTCAAATTCCAGCGCCTGAATCGCGTCGCTGTATATCAGTATTATTAGCAGTGCCAAGACCGAATTAATGGTTCTCATTAATAAATATGCACAACTGCTACATGGGTAAACCCGGAGATAACCAGCAAGATAAATAATGGATAATGAAGTATATGCCAGTAGGAAAAGAGAATTTCGTTAACCCCCAGATTGCAAATAGCTTGCAGGCTCCTCACCCTGTCCAGCAGCATATTCCGATTCTTTGTTCGATTAATCGTTTTATTGAGCTTCTTTCGCAATCTTTTCAGTTTCCACCTGGTAGACTTGTAAAACCACAGTGAGCGGTTTTCCCCGGTATGCAGATTGACCAGTTTATTTTCAATTTTTTGTAATTCTTCGGCGATTTCGGCCCGCTTCTGCTTCAGGCCGGTCAACTGCTGACCCCAGTCTTTAGTCTCTCGGTAGAATTCCTCATAGCGTATTTTCTCGCCATAAAGCCCGTGGTGACAACGCTGGTAAAGATAGCGCCCGACAAGGCCACTGCTTGCCACTATTAGCATACAGAAAAAAGCAACACGACCATTCAGTGAGCCCAGTTGATAACCCGAATGAAAGATGATCAAAACCGGACCGAATATGCCCAGAAACATATGAAGCCTGAACCAGAATTTGATGGATCCTGCAAATCTCCAGCCTGGCCTTTTCTTACGTTGGGGATAGACCAGTAATAACAGCATCATTAAACCACCCAGTATGCCAAGCCAGTAGCCTATGCCTGCTTCAGGAACCAGGTACCGTTGATCGCGCACCAACCAGCCAGTAAAAATTAACGCTGCAATAGTCCCATACCAGAGCAGGGTCAATGTGTTTAGTGCAAACCTCAAAACCATAATTTATCTTGCGTAAAATCGGGTATAAAAAATCACTAATACGTTTATTGCACTAATACTGTTTATTATCTGGTAAATAATTACAAACTCCGAGGAAACGGAATTATTTACCAAATACCGGCCAGACTTCGCCTATAGACTACCTATCAGGATATCTCCACACGAGAACCGAATGGATACTTATCTATATTTTTCACCTATTTTGCTATTCCTGACGTTTTATATATTTCTACACCACCGTCGCCAATATGTAAGTGCGTCGACCAGGAAACAGGCTTTCGAATCCGGTCTGGCTGAGCCCCCTTCACTGCACCCGATTATCGATAGAAACAAATGCATCGGCTGTAAATCCTGCGTGCATGCATGTCCGCAACAGCTCGGACACAATGTTCTGGGGATATATCATGGTAAGGCAGAGTTACTCGAACCCGCCAATTGCATTGGTCATGGAGCCTGTAAGAAGGTTTGCCCGGTAGGCGCTATCACGCTGGTTTTCGGTACAGAAAAACATGGCGTAGACATCCCCCAGGTGGACGATAAGTTTGAAACCAATATCAAAGGCATTTATATAGCGGGTGAACTGGGCGGCATGGGTTTGATTCGCAATGCTATTGAGCAAGGGAAAACCGCGATCAAGGCATTGACCACTACACTGCCAAAAACCAGCAAAAACCAGTATCAGGTGATCATTGTGGGTGCCGGCCCTGCCGGCATTGGAGCAACACTCGCCGCTAAACAACAAAAACTCAAATACCTGACGCTTGATCAGAGTTCATTGGGAGGAACAGTGTTCCAATACCCGCGCGGCAAAATTGTTATGACACAACCAGTTGAATTACCACTGGTCGGCAAGATGCAATTTAAGGAAACCACCAAGGAGGCTCTACTGGAATTTTGGCAGGGCGTTGAAAAACAAACTGAAATTCAGATCAACTATAATGAAATAGTCGTTAATGTGGAAAACTCTGACAAAGGATTTACCGTCAAAACAAACCGCGGCAATTATTCCACAGACAAAGTATTGCTAAGTATAGGCCGTCGAGGCACGCCCAGGAAACTGGACATTCACGGTGAAGACCTGCCCAAGGTGGTGTATCAGTTAATTGATCCGGAGCAATATGTAAACCAGAAAGTAATCATAGTAGGCGGTGGTGATAGTGCCCTGGAGGCGGCCCTCGCGATTGCCGATGTTACTGGTAGTGAAGTTTCCCTGTCTTATCGCAGTGAAAATTTTTCCCGGGCCAAGGCCAAAAATCGAGAACGCATCGACAGGTATTCTAAGGAGCGGAAAATCAGCCTCTACCTACCCTCGACTCTTACTCGAATCGATGAAACCCAGGTGACTCTTGATTGCGGTGGTAAGAAAACAGCGTTGGCTAATGATGCCGTTATCATAAACGCGGGTGGTATCCTGCCAACCAGATTCCTAAAGCAAATTGGTATTGAGGTTGATACCAAGTATGGCACTGCCTGATGAATTTGCCAAAAGCAGGATTAATCCTGTTTCTCATTTTTATATCCGGAATATCGCTTTCCACACCGGCTTTATCTGGTATCGAAACCATCTTAACAGATGTAGACAAATCAATCCGCTTACGCCAGTACAGCCGGGCGGTACGACAACTAAAGCCATTGCTGAAGCAGAGTAACGCCGGGGCACAATACCGAATGGCGGGACTCTACCGTTCAGGCAAAGGGGTTAAATCCAGTCTCGACAAGGCAATCGAACTCTATAAAAAAGCCGCGAATAGTGGTCTACCCGACGCGCAATATATGCTCGCTTCAATACTGGAGAAACGGGACCCGGCCAAACAAAATCCAGCAGAAGCGTTAAGCTGGTACCGGGCCGCCGCCGATCAGGGTTATCAGCGCGCAATCGATAAAATCGCCTACCTGAATAAATCAGCCTCGGATAACAGTAATCTTAATATCAGCCAGGATCGAATTTTCAGCGCTATACGCACCAACGATCTTGATCGTATACGATCACTGATTAAAGGGGGTGTTAACCTCGATATTGTTGATAGCAAACATCAATCCGCATTGATAGTTGCGCTGCAATCAGAGCACCACGAAATGTCTCAGATACTGCTATCCCAATCGACCCGGCTGGATACACCGGACAGTAACAATGATCGCCCAATCCATATCGCAACCCGAAATAGTTATATCGGTATAGTGCTAGACCTTATTAGAAAAAATGTAGATATCAATGCACCGGATCACATTGGTAATACGGCTCTCATCATCGCCACACGTCATGAAGATGAGGACATGATGAATCTCTTAATCAACAATGACGCGGACTATAGTATAAAAAATAGAAAATCCCAATCAGCACCACAACTCGCACAAATCCTGGATTTACAAATTGCCAGATCTGTACTGGTCAAGCAGGGCATTAGTTTGCCAGCGCAAAACGAAGGATATGCGAAAGTTGAAATCAAAAGTCTCCAGCAATCTTTGAACAGGGCAGGGTCACTTTACAAGGGATGGCCACTGCTAAACATCGCCAGCCTGCTTGGTGAGACAGCGATTGTGGTTCAACTGCTTGATCAGCAGGCCGATATTCTTGCTACCGATGCAACTGGCAACAGCGCCTTGCACAGGGCAGCAAGCGAAGGGCAACTGGAAATTTTAAGGTTATTGATTTCGCAGGGCGCTGACATCAATGCGGTAAATCGTAGAAATGAAACCCCACTGTTTTTTGCGGCGGCATCAGGCCAATTGAAAGCGGTTAGTTTACTCGTCAAGAACGGCGCTGATACATCCCTTATCGCCAAAAACAAAGCTAGCCCTTTGTCCATAGCGATCAAAAATCAACATGGAAAGTCTGCCCTGGCCCTGCTGAACGGCAGATTGGATAAAGCATCGATTCACCGTGCTCTGTTGCTCGCAATACAGAATAATATGGAAGTTCTGAGCGTCCAGTTGATCAGAGTTGATGATCATGTTAACCAGGTCGATAGTAAAAATCGCCCGGCATTGTGGTATAGCGCAGGCCTCGGGTTGAAAAAAGTCACGACGGCGTTGATCCGGGTCAAACAGGCCCCAATTAATCTTGCCGACAAAAACGGCTATACGCCCCTGGCACGGGCTGTTTCCGGCGGTAATCTGGATACTGCCCGGATTCTCATTGATAATGGCGCCAGCGTAAAAACCCTGACCAAAGAAAATAACTCGATACTCATGCTTTCAGTATTATCCGAAAATAATGAGTTGACGAAATTTCTGCTCACCAGAAGTATCGACATCGATGCCAAAGACTTTGCCGGAGAGACTGCGTTAATGCTGGCAGCCGCTACTGGGCAAGAGGCCATGGTGAAGTCCCTGATACAGGCTGGTGCGGACATGCTAACCCGTAATCTGGATGACCAGAATGCCTATCAAATAGCTATCAATTCCGGCCACGATAAAGCCGCGGATCTAATCGAGGAAAACGGTAATAGCCTGTTTAAGCTATTCAATTAATATCCAGTGCATCAAACTCTGCCTCAGGAATGCCAGGCAAAACCGATGGTCACGAACAACAGGATTGCGGATAGCCAGTAATCGATTATTTTATCTTGCCGAAGATGTTCTTGTTTCGTCTACCAGGCCCGTGCTTTCAGCGGAAGGGGAATTCTCCGACGGGTAACTTTGTCGACCCGCAGTAACAATCAGCGGCAATGGCTTCCAGTTACCGGTATATCCCAGGGCCCTGGCTTTTTCGAATGCTATTTTCGCTTCACCCAAACGATCTAGATGATCGAAGGATTTTGACAATAACAACCATCCGTCGGCATCATCGGGCGCATTCTCCAGTCGTTGTTTTAGTCCGGACAAAAGTACTTCTACCGAATCTAGCTGAGTGGTTGATTGACTCACCTTTGGGAAAGAGGCAAGTGATTGCAAACTCTGAGTTTCAAAGTTGCCCGCCCCGGCTACAGGATTTTGAGACTGGGTCGATACCAGAAAAGCTCCGGAAGCAGCCATAATCAACGCGAAAAGAATTGCTAGTATAATTTTTGGATGAATAACCAAGTTACAAGCTCCTGATAATAAAAGAGGTGGGTAAAGAACACCGGTGATAGATTATAAATGAGATCGTGGATTTGGCGCTGTTAATTAGTTACAGCTAATTAAAAAAGGGAGGTAATAATTCCTTAACAGGTACCTTAATAACGAGGGGCATAACTATCAAGCTGGCTGTTGCAGACCTCATGTCCATGTCATGTGGTTATGCGTGGGCATCACCGCAAGGCGTTTTATTTCACGGATGAGAATTCTCAGTAACAAGTCCTGTTGCACCCTCCTATAAATGCTGTCGGTCAATCAATTTATCACTATAGAAATTCAGCTTTAATTAACAAATTACTATGCGAATTATTCCCGCATTTATCTATTTCCAATCATATAAAATTGGGTGGTATTAGTGATAGCTGAGATAAATAATGAAAGTTCGACTGTTAGAAAATAAATTTATAGTAGTTCAGTAATCAGGGCCAAGGTGCTAACCATGCTGACACAGGAGGTGTCTCGAACACTGACCAGCTACCTATTAGCAGTCATGCTTGCTGCATTGGTTTCTGGCTGTGGAGGAAGCCCGGGTGGGAGTGGCTCCACAACCACGATAGGGGCCGATGTCGACAACATAGTCGCTAGAACAGGACCTATCGTTGCTGTCCAGGTCTCCCAGACAGCCGTACTCGACGGTAGCAAATCGATTACGACACTGGCGGAACCACTGAGCTATAGCTGGTCCTTCTCGTCAAAACCCGATACCAGCATGGCCCAGTTGCTAAACCCCTCAACTGCGAATCCCAGTTTCATCGCCGATGTGCGTGGAACCTACCTGGTGCAACTGGTGGTCAGCGCCGCGGGCGTTTCCAGCCAACGCGCAATTCAGCTTGTCATCGCTGCCATTGACATCCTGGACCATCCCACCGGTCCTGTTAATCATCAGGGCCTGTCATCAAATTGCGCGCAATGTCATAACGGCGAGATTGATGTTGTACCCGGGCCTGGCAAGATTCCGCGGAAATCGTCGAATCACCTGGCCACCGGTAATAGCTGCGAGACCTGTCATACGCCCCTCGGGTTTACCAATACCCCCTTTGTCGATCATCAGGAAGTATTCGGGAACTGCAGCGAATGTCATAATGGTGTATTGGCCATCGGTAAATCTGAATTTCATGTGCCAACGGTCGTCGAATGCGATGCCTGTCACAACACCACCAGTTTTGTACAGCTGTCGCTGGACGGCAGCTTTGATCATACGGGTATATCCAGTGGTTGCTCGGTGTGCCACAACGGTATCGTGACCATTGGCAAGGATGCCAGGACCAACCCACCCCACATTCAAACCGACTCGGACTGCGTATTCTGTCATACGACGGTCAGTTTTCTGGGCGCCATTCCCGACCATAGCGACCCCGCTATCCTGGCCACCCGATGCGATTCCTGCCACGATGGTGTTACCGCGATCGGCATGGATGCCAAGATTAATCACATTGTGCTAGCACCACCACCCGCGACGCAAGATTGCGCAATGTGCCATAACACGAATAAATTTGTCGACGCGTTTGTCGATCACACCGGCCCGGCCGTCGAGGGAGCAGGTATCACCTGCGATTCCTGTCACGATGGTATCGTGGCAACCGGTAAACCAGCGGTCGGCCACCTGGTCACCGTACTGGATTGCGTTGCATGCCACGCCCCGGGGGGTAGCTTTGCAGGAGGAACGTTTAATCACCTGGGTATAGATGTTAACAACTGCGGGTTGTGCCACGATGGTGTTGTAGCGATCGACAGGGATGCCAAATCCAACCCCGCCCACATTCCGACCACCCGGGATTGCTCTGATTGCCATGACACCAATAACTTTACCAGCTTCGCGGGAATAATTTTTGACCATTCGACAACCACCGCAGGTTGCGCGTCCTGCCATGCCAGCAGCCTCGCAACCGGCAAGAGGGTCAATCATATTCCAGCACTGGATGATTGCAGAGTCTGTCACACATCCGCCGGTTTTTCAGGCGCGACGATAGACCATAGCGGTATTAGCCGTGGCTGCGAAGGATGCCATATCAGCCGGTTCCTGCCCACTAATGCGGGTGCGAATCCAAATGTAGTTAAGGCCGCAAACCATTTGCCAACGAACCAGGATTGTTATCTCTGCCACACCACCACCCCACTTGCGTTCTCTCCCTCAATTTTTGATCATCTGGGTATCTCGGCCGATTGTGCCTCGTGCCATGATGGCAACCCCGATTATGTTGGTGTCGGGGCCATAGGAAAGACAGCTGATCATCCGGCCACGAATCAGGATTGCGGGGTGTGCCATAACACTCAGAGTTTCGCCAGTGCTGTCTTTGATCATTCCGGCAGGGGCGATGACTGCGTAGAATGTCATGGTGATAATGCAACGGGGGCGGTGACCAAGAAGAATGTTGGCCACGTTCTGACCACCCAGGATTGCAGTGTCTGTCACCTGACAGGCACTTTTGCACCGGCGGTGTTCGATCATACCGGTATCGTTGACAACTGCGCCTCGTGTCATGGCGTTACGGCGCGCGGCCTGTCAGCGGACCATATTCCGATAGACCCCGCGACGCAAGACTGCTCGGTGTGCCATAGCCCCGTGGCCTTTGCTGGTGCAAAGTTTGATCACCAGGGCATTCTGGATAACTGTGCAACCTGTCACAATGGGAATACCGCCACAGGAAAACCCAACAGCCATGTGCCAACCATCGGCGATTGCAGCGAGTGCCATGAAACCACCGGCTTTGTACCGGCGACCTTTGACCATGTCGGGATCGTGGATAACTGCGTCTCGTGTCATGCGACTGGATTTGCCACCCCGAAAAAGTTCAATCATGTTGCGACCAATCAGGACTGTGGTGTCTGCCATAACCCTGTTGGCTTCATCCCGGCAACTTTCGACCATACCGGTATCGTCGATAATTGTGCGTCATGCCATGGGGTTACGGCCACCGGCATGGATGCAAAAACCAATCCCCCGCATATCGCGACCGGTCTGGATTGCTCTTCCTGCCATACTACCGCAACATTCGTCGGTGGCACCTGGACACACGACGGCAGTAGCACCGGAGTTTGCAAAGACTGTCATAATGGTACCGACGCAACCGGCCTGCCACCAACAGGTCCACGGGGTCATTTTGACACCTCTGCGCAGTGCGACACCTGCCATTCCACGCAGGGCTGGGGGCCGACCAATAACTTCAGTCATACGACTCCAGAATACCCGGGTGACCACAATTCGAATGTAGGATGCAGTTCGTGCCATACGAACAATAGTGAGATCATTCAGAGCTATCGTAACTCGACCTACACCGGTTCCTGCGCCGCCTGCCATGCCAATGACTACAAACCGGGCCCGCACAAGTGGTATGAAAATCCCAGCACAAAATACACGGTTGGCCAGCTCCGCGACTGCGCCGGTGCCTGTCATGTCTACTCTGATTCATCCCTGAACACGAGAACGAAAACGCGCAATAGCAAACACCGGGCACGCGATAGGGATTTTTAGCAACGCGAAGAAACGAAGGTGCTGATAATACCGCCATTTGATAATTGCATCCATCACCGCAAACCCGGCGAGGCCGGTGAGCATTAAAGCAATGCCTATCGCAGGTCGATCGATATTCTCGGTTATAGTTGTCATGGATAACTTCTCGTCAAAATAAAGGATTCAGACTCCTTGAAATTTCCAGTACAAATCAGGCATTTGCTCCACCGATATCGGTAATTAGGTCAGCGTGTCCGGACAGTTATTTTACAGCCTCTTTTCCGATTTTTTATCAAATATGGAAATATTACTTAAATCAAATCCGACCGGTATCGGCATATCAATCTGCGGATTTGCGGTGGCAGGAAAACGTCCCATGATCACTGAATCATCAAACTCGAAAATCACGTGCTTGTCGTAGCCATTGGTTTCAATGGATTCTGCAGTCAATTTCATTTCATGTACGAACTCACTCTGTATATCTCCGGGTGGCTTTATACTTTCCGGGCGAATTCCAATGATGACATCATCGCCTTCGGCTGGTTTGTTAATGAAATTATAATGATCGATGGCAAATAGCTCATTTTCGAACTTGTTATCGAACCTGAAGAACAGCTTGCCATCACCGTTAAGAATTTTCCCGCTGATAAGATTCATCGCGGGAGATCCGATAAACCCAGCGACAAAGACGTTGTCTGGTGTGTCATACAGGGTCTGGGGGTCGCCCAGTTGCTGAACATGGCCCTTGTCTAATACCGCAATGCGTGTCGCCAGGTTCATCGCCTCGGTCTGGTCATGGGTCACGTAAACGATAGTGGTTCCGAGACGGTGGTGTAGATTTTTAATTTCTGTCCTCATCTCAACTCGGAGTTTTGCGTCGAGATTGGATAGTGGTTCATCAAACAGGAAGATACTCGGATCACGAACCAACGCTCGGCCCATGGCAACTCGCTGGCGTTGGCCGCCTGAAAGCTGGGCTGGTTTTCGATCGAGCAATGCCTCGATCTGCAACAGTTCGGATACGCGAGACAGCGCCTCGCTAATTTCCTGTTTTGGGACCTTACGGACTTCCATGCCAAAAGTGATGTTCTTGCGCACCGTCATGTTTGGATACAGGGCATAGGACTGGAACACCATGGCAATATCACGATCTTTCGGATGGACCTGGTTTACGACATTTTCACCAATCAGGATATCACCTTCGGTCGCGGTTTCGAGGCCGGCGATAATGTTGAGCAACGTCGATTTGCCACAACCAGAGGGGCCGACCAGAACCAGAAATTCACCGTCTTCGATTTCGATGTTGATGCCGTCAAGAACCACCGTTTGGCCGAACTGTTTCGCCATATTACGTATTTCAAGAGATGCCATGCTGCTAACCCTTCACCGATCCGGCAGTCAGTCCGCGGATAAAGTAGCGGCCGGCAAATACATAAACCAGCAAGGTAGGCAGACCCGCGATAATTGCCGACGCCATGTCGAGGTTGTATTCCTTAACCCCGGTGCTGGAATTAACGATATTATTTAACGCAACCGTGATTGGCTGACTGCCCCCGGCTGAGAACGAAACACCAAACAGGAAGTCATTCCAGATCTGGGTAAACTGCCAGATTACGGTAACCACGACGATCGGCAACGAGAGGGGGAGGATTATCCGCCAGAATATTGTAAAGAATCCTGCGCCATCAATCGTCGCAGCCTTGACCAGCTCTGTTGGAACGGAGATGTAGAAGTTCCGAAAGAACAGTGTCGTAAATCCCAGGCCGTATACGACATGGACTAGCACCAGTCCGGAAATAGACCCGGCAAGGCCCAGCATACCTAATACACGGGCCATCGGCATCAGGACAACCTGAAACGGAATAAAGCAACCGAACAGCATCAGGGCAAAAATCAGGTTGTCACCCCTGAACCGCCACTTGGTCAGGACATATCCGTTAAGAGCCCCTAACATGGTAGAAATAAACACCGCAGGTACGGCCAGTTGCATCGAGTTCCAGAAGTATCCTTTGAGACCCTCACACTGAATACCAACGCAGGCTGAACCCCAGGCCTTGATCCAGGAATCGAAGCTTGGATTTCGAGGCAGCCCCATCAGGTTTCCCTGGCGAATTTCGTCGAGATCTTTCAGCGAGGTAACAACCATCACGTACAGGGGCATCAGGAAATAAATCGCGAAAATACCGAGAACTGCGAATAACAGCCATCTGCCTGCTATTTGTTCCAGGTTCCGGGAACCCCGGGTAGCGAAATGGGTACTAATCATCGTTTTTCTGCCTGAGCTCCGAGTATAGATAGGGCACGATGATCGCCATCACGGTAATCAGCATTATCGTCGCGCTGGCTGCAGCCGTTCCGATGCGCCCGCGTTGGAATGCCATCGCGTACATGAAGGTCGCAGGCATGTCAGTCGCATAGCCCGGCCCACCCTTAGTCAGCGCGATGACGAGGTCGAAACTTTTGATAGCCAGGTGTGACAAAACGACAAAAGCACTAAGAAATACGGGGCGCATGGAAGGAATGATAATTCCCAGGTAAATGCGTGGCAGGCTAACACCATCCATATAGGCAGCTTTGATGATTTCCTCATCAACCGAGCGCAACCCCGCCAGGAACATTGCCATTACGAAGCCCGATGACTGCCAGACCCCGGCAATGACAATCGTGTAGATTGCCATTTCGGAATCAACCAGCCAGTTGAATTCAAAATTTTCAAAACCCATGTCATGCATGACTTTCTCGATACCGAAACCAGGGTTGAGTATCCACTTCCAGGCCGTACCCGTGACGATGAAAGACAGGGCCATCGGGTAAAGATAAATGGTGCGCAAGGCACCTTCAGCCCGGATGCGCTGATCCAGCAAGATCGCCAGCAACAGACCAAGTGCCATACAAAATATGATAAACAAACCCGAATACACAAACAGGTTTTCGATCGCGACGTGCCAACGGGGCATGTTCCACAAACGTATGTACTGGAGCCAGCCTTCGTATTCATATTTGGGCAAGAGTCTCGATTTGGTCAGCGAGATATAGGCTGTCCAGGCAATAAACCCGTAGACGAATACAATAACGGCGGCGAATGATGGAGCGACGACTATTCGGGGAAGATTATTTTGAAGCCACCTGTTCATGCCATGGTGAAATCCATACTTGTAAATAATTCAAAAAGAGTTTGAGCCCGATATCGAAATACCGGGCTCAAAGATCTTGATCACATGGACTGCTGTACAGCTTCAGCTAGTGCCTTAGCCGCGTCGGCGGAAGACATATCAGAATTGAAGTGCTTGGTCACGACGTCTGTGATAGCGCCTGCCTGAGCGCCGCGAAGGGCCATGCCGTGCGCATAACTTGGAAGCAGGCCACCGCTTTGGATGGAAGCTTCCATATCGTAGGCTGAACGATGGGCACAGTATTCGAACTCACCCATTGGTACTCCCATCCTGGCAGGAATGGAGCCCTTGAGAAGGTTGAATGTCTTCTGAAAACTCTTTGCAACAACCAGCTTTGCGAGCAATTTTTGACCGGCAATCTTGTCATCACCTTTGACATTGAACATAGCAAAACTGTCAACGTTGAACAGGTAACCGTTGCCTGGTGTTGGCGCACACAGGAAATCAGAGCCGGGTTTTTTGCCTGCCGCCAGGAATTCGCCCTTGGCCCAGTCGCCCATGATCTGAAATGCAGCTTCACCGTTCATCACCATTGCAGTTGCCAGGTTCCAGTCACGACCCGAGAAGTTGGAATCGACATAGCCGCGCATTTTGCGCATCTGGTCAAATACCCTAACCATGGTTGGGCTATTGAGGGCTGACATATCGAGATCCATCAGTGCCTTCCTGTAGAAAGTATTACCACCAATTCCGAGAACAACGGTCTCAAAAACGGTTGCATCCTGCCAGGATTGACCACCATGGGCCAGCGGGGTGATGCCCATAGACTGTAACTTTTCAGCTGCTGCGTTGAACTCATCCCACGAAGTCGGCATGCTTACACCGGCTTTGGCGAGAACCGCCGGGTTAGCCCAGATCCAGTCAACACGGTGTACGTTAACCGGAACAGCCACGTATTTTCCTTGATACTTCATAAAGTCGGCTATCTGTGGTGGAAGAACTTTATCCCACTCTTCGGCTTTACCGACATCGCTGAGGTTAGCCAGCGCGTCCTCTTCAGCCCATTCCTGAATGCTCGGACCTTTTAATTGTACCGCGGTTGGCGGATTGCCAGACAATACACGGGCTTTAAGAGCGGTCATGGCTGCATCGCCACCACCACCCGCAACCGGCATATCGGTCCATGTGCCACCATTGGCGCTGAACTCACTCATCAGCGACTTGACAGCTTTTGACTCACCACCGGATGTCCACCAGTGGAGAACTTCTGCCTGTGGACCAGCGAATGCGGCCACGGGCATCGCTGTTACCGCGACAACCATAGCGGTTAGCAAAGAATTTTTCATGTTCATTTATTAACTCCTAATGTTGGTTTTATAAATTTCTAAAGTCTTTGATCCGAGTGTTTTGTCACTCTTATTTTAGTTCCAGAAAGCCTCGCCTCCCTTCCTCCTGGTCAATTCTGTTGTAAATACTATTAACAGTAATCCGGTATTTTCAACAAGACATCATAATTGAGCTCCCGGTGAAATAACAGGATGATTTGCCGAGTTTACGAACACGGGGGCCGGTCGTTGTACCCAAACCCTTATTTTTCAAAAACCACGATGATGTCTCCGATTCTGGCCCGGACGACCTCCTGAAAAATAAAAATATCCCGATCCAGGTATGAGCCATGTTGTTTTACCCTGTTCCGGTAGACACGAACCCGATTAACGCCTGAGCACACCCCCTGTTAATGATTAGAAAGTAGAATTACTCAGGCCCGATCCTTATACTCGTGCCTTGATGAAGTAAACCATAATCAGCAACGCATCGATGAATCTGAACGAAGAAGAACAGGCTATGCTGGCGGGTGACGACGGCGCCCCCCGACGCTGGGCGATGGAGCACATGCTGCAAGTGGGGCGATTCTTTGACGCCGAGGATTTTGTCGAAGTAACCCAGGCCCACATCATGGCCGATACTGAATCGCTGGGGGAAGCCGGTGTTGCGTTTCTCGAGCATATGGCCGCAAGCCCATCGGATGAGGCCAAGGTGCGGATACCGATGATCACCGATCCCCGCGGCATCGACTTTTGCCATTATAAACGTCTCAGGCAAACCGATTTAATGGCAAGCCTCGAACAGCGTGCCATCGATGCATTCGAATCGATGGGAATCCTGATGACGAATACCTGTATCAATTACCAGACTATCATGCCACCACTACGCGGAGAGCATCTCGCCTTCGGTGATACCGGCGTGGTGATCTACTGTAACAGCGTGCTCGGTGCTTATTCCAATTTCGAGGGTGGCCCATCGGCGCTGGCAGCCGGTCTCACCGGGCGCACACCGCGTTATGGACTACACCTCGATAAAAATAGAAGGGCAACAAAACGTTATCGCGTGACTCACCAGCCGAGGACTCTGTCCGATTGGGGCGCCCTTGGCGGTATAATCGGTGGTCAGGCTGGATCTTACTGGGAGGTACCCGTGATCGAAGGCATCGAGCGCCAGCCTGGCTCGGACGATATGAAACACATGGGTGCGGCGATGGCGAGTTATGGTTCGGTGCCGTTATTTCACATGATTGGTGTTACCCCTGAAGCACCCACGCTAGAGACTGTTTGTATTGGCGATGAGCTCGAATTTGAAACCATTGGTGAAAAGGACTTTACAAACTTCTTCGCTCGCTTCGGTGGCAAGGGGGATAAGCTCGATGTCGTGGTTTTTTCTGCGCCTCAACTTTCCCTACTTGAAATGCAATCGCTTGCGCTACTGCTCGATGGCAAGCAGGTCCACCCGCACACCAGTTTACTGGCAGTCACCAGCCCGGTTGTCGCAGCCGATGCCAGGCGTATGGGAATTAGCGAACGGATTGAATCTTCAGGCGCCCTGGTACTCGAAGGCATGTGCTTCTACCAGAGTTATGCACGCGAAATGGGTGAGGCCAACGGTTGGAAACGCCTGATGTCGAACTCTGCGAAACTGGTCAACATCATCGGTGGTTATGGCTACCAGCCAACGCTATCGAGTATGGAGGATTGCGTGGCCTCGGCAATTGCTGGCGAGATTATCTAATGGAATCGTTTGAATTGCATTGCCACGTCGGTGTCGGCCCGGAAGTTTCGGGTGAAGCACTGGTCGCAGAGGATAATTTTTCTGCGCGCTACGATCTTGATCGCATCAAGGGGATATTTTCCCGACCACAGCACAAGCTCGCGGGCCAGAGTTACGTTAACAAAATTCTCGTATTTAACACCGCCAAAGGTGGCGTTGCCTCGGCCTGGATGTTACACGAAATGGTATCTCGCAAGCTTGCACCCCGGGCGATTTTATTTAATAGAGTCAATCCGATTCTCGCGCAGGGTGGTGCACTCGCCGACATGGCACTATGTGATCGTTTCGAAGAAGGTGATGTGACCCGGTTAATTCAGACCGGTGATCGGGTTAGCGTCAACCCCGCGCTGGGCCTGGTAAGCGTTGTTCGCGGTTAATGCCATGCAATGTCGTTATCTCGATTGCAGTGGCGAAGTTACGAAACTTCGTAATCCCCCTCCCAGCGGTTAGTCTGGCTCGCGCAGGATATCCGTGAGTCCGACTGGTTAATCGATCTGCCAAAGAAGGCCCTGCGGGAGATCAGGCAACTGGCAATATTCATCGAGGACAATCCGTTGCAAATGTTGCAGCGTCGGGTTGATGACTTAAGCCTGCCAGAATGTCGCTTACTGATGAGTAAAATGAAATCGATACTCGATGACGGTGTTGGTTTCGTCGTAATAGATCGTCTGCCACTGGATGAATTTCCTATCGAGACGCTGGTGGAAGTTTACTGGGTACTCGGGCAATACATCGGTCGCGCAAAAGTGGAATGGGCAGATGATCTACGATGTACGCGATACGGGAAGCACGAGTTACGATGGACTCTATTTCGCCTGGAATTGCTTCGTTGGGCAATGATGTGACGCTTCTGACAAATTGATCCTCCTACGAGATAATCTGCCTGTTACAACGCCCTATATTTTCGATAGCGGACATTTGAAAACTATATACTCGTGCCAGGCAGTAAGTTGCATACTCTATTGCCGGGTATTGTTAACGGTCTATATATAGGGAGATCGCTGCGGCAGGATAACAATTTCTGTTGGGCACGCTGTCTCGGGCATTGAAAGCACGAACAAGACGGTTAGCGCAATGTCCTGGGGCTGAATCATCAACGCTTTATCGATGCTATCTGATTTCACTAACGGGGTATTGACCCATCCCGGCTTAATGTTGCAAACCTTGGTGCCAAATTCGCGCACGTCTTCAAATAAGGCATCGGCGAGACCTTCGCCACCCAGGTTTGCCGCCAGGTAGGTACTAGCGCCTGAATAGGGGTGATGAACCGCGCCAATCTTTATAACCGCACCACCAGGACTCTTGTTTATCTCCGGTGTTGCATAGCGTGCCAGGTAAAGGTGAGATCGCAGGTTAGTATTAATAATCGAATCGCAATCATCAAGATCCGTTTCATGCAGTTTCCCATCTTTTGAAATTCCGGCACAGTTAATCAGGTAGTTCAATCCGCCGAGCCCCGAAATAGCATCAGAAACCGTGCTTTCGATAGTTTCGGTTTTGGCGATATCACAAACCAGTGCAAAGGTTTTAGCGCCCGCTTCACTGCAGGTTTCTGCCATCGTAGTAATCGCTTTTTCATTTCTGCCTATCAGCGCCAATTCAATCCCCTGTTGCGCGAGAGCTAGAGCTACCGCTTTGCCCATCCCACCATTAGCTCCGACAACGATTGCCTTGCCCTTTAATGAATCCTTAGATGTAATCATGCTAACTATCCTCAACTGAAAGAAAAAATATCATCGAGTATTATGGGGACACAATACACAATTAGGTTCCTATTGTTGAGCCATTAAGGCCAGCTTAAGAGGTAATCCAGGATAACCCATCATAAAAGACAACCACTGAGTCGAATTCGATAAGATTTACCTGCCACATCCCTGGACTGTCGCGAATTACGTATTGTGTCCCCGAAACCCGTCCCCGAAACCGTGACTAGATCAGAACAAAATCCACGGAAAAAGTGGATAACTGAAGTTACCCCGCCTTTAGCGAAACTCAAAGCGAGAAAATCTGCCTCGTAATTAGTGAGTTTTTCAACAGAATCTGCCCTTTGCCGCCGTTAGGCACTAAAAAATGAACGGCTCTTCACGACCCGTTTCAGACACTCAACTCCTCTCTTAACGGCGCTTTGCGAGCGGTATGTCCGGCTGCATGCGCTTGACAGCGTTCACCTACAGCTTTTGCTCCCTGGTAAGATGACCACAATGTTTGCACTTCCATTCCTCATTATCGCCCGTCGAAAATTCGCGCTTTTCTATCTGTTTGGTTTTTCTCATCGCCCGCCACGATAAAATTAATCCGATTATCGTAAAGCATCTTTCTGCCATCGGTTCAAGCCAGTTCCAGATTGTGATGCTCGCGTTTGAATGGGACAGCATCGATATCCACCTCCGTGTCCAATTCCCTTGCATAGCGATGACCTTCGTAGTTGGCCGAGGCAATAAGGGAAGGGCCGTAGCAGTCACCGATGCGGCGAACCGATTTGATACCTGCTTTTTGTACGGCATCACCCGATGCCATCAAGTCATTGTATAGATGGTCATTGGGCAGTCGCATGGTTATGGCAACGATTGAACCGGACAACACTTCTTCCTGATCGGTCAGGGCATTAAGGACGACCACCTCTCCCGCAGATACCCGAACCACGTTGCGCCGGGTTAAGATGGCTATGCCGGCCTGTTTCATACGCTCCTCGATATGGCACTGTTCCAGGGTATATCGGGTCCAGTCGGCGACGACACTCTCGGGTGTGACAATCGTTACGGCATAGCCGGCGGCACTTAGTAATTCTGCGATTACACTACCAAAATAATAGTGATCATCATCTAAGATGACGACAGGACCCATGGCTGGTCGCTTGCCGTCCATGATATCGTCGGGGCTCAAAACAGTGTTACGGGTCATGCCTTGAATCGAAGACCGATTGGCGCGACCGACACCGTCGTGTCGCCAGATAGCTCCGGTGGCGAGACACAGGTGATCGGCACCAAACTCCAGCACTTGTTCGACGTTCAACTCGCTTTTGAGAAATGTTTCAACATTGGCCATTGCCTGAATCTGCCCGAGGCGATAATCCCGCACGCGTGCCCAGACAGCGAGGCCCGGCAGTCGGCTCTCGCGCGTTACCCGACCACCCAGTTCACCACGCGCTTCCGCCAGGGTTACCTGGTACCCCCGTTTACCCAATTGGTGGGCGGCTTCCAGGCCAGCCGGGCCGGAGCCCACCACCAGGATATGAGATTCTGATGCTTTTTCAGCGATCTGCTCCGGGTGCCACCCTTTGCGCCATTCTTCACTCATGGTCGGGTTTTGTGTACAACGGATCGGGGCCGAGAGCAAGTCCCACGCCACGCATATATTACAACCTATACACTCGCGGATATCCTCAGGCCGGCCTTCCTCAATTTTTCGCGGTAAAAAAGGATCGGCAATCGACGGCCGTGCGGCACCAATCAGATCAACGATGCCGCGGCGAATGGCTGATACCATGGCGTCTGGCGAAGTGTAACACCCGACAGTAGAAACCGGTTTGCTGGTTACCTGCTTGACAAAGCGCACATATTCTTCCTGATACCCTTCCGGCGCAAACCGTGAGGTCATGGAATCGTTGGCCCAGTCGCTTACGTTTACGTCCCACATGTCCGGTAGTTCGGCCAGCATTTCAAGCGCCTCGCGGCCTTCACTTTCCCATTCCAGACCTTCGCTGCCCATCATTTCATCGACCGCAAAACGGGCGATTACACCCATGGTGTCGCCCACGGCGTCCTTGGTTTCTTCCAGCAGTTCGCGATACAGGCGCAAGCGATTTTCCAACGAGCCACCGTACTCATCGGTTCGCTGGTTTTGACGTTTGGACAGAAAATGTGATGGCACCGTGCCATCGTGCCCGTGATAAACAATCACCAAATCAAAACCGGCTTTTTTCGACCGTAAGGCAGCGTCCCGGTGCCATCGCCTGTAGTTACGAATATCCTGCTTGTTCATGGCTCGTGCCTGACCGGGGTAGTTATTGGCCTCAACCGGGCGATGAGAGGGGCCGATGGGTACTTCCCGACTGTACAGATTACCCACATCGTGGCCGTTATGAACCAGCTCAATACCCGCCAGACTACCGTGTTCGTGTACGGCGTCGACCATGCCGGCGAGATAACCTATATCTGCATCATCCCATAAACGGGTCTCCGTAAAGGGCGTAATGTCGGCGCTGTGGTGAAAGTCGCATTGCTCGGTACACACGATACCCCAGCCGCCGGCAGCCTTCATGCCGCGCATGGCGATCATGCTGTCCGGATTCACCCGTCCCATCCCGTTGCAATGGGGTACCTGGTAAAACCGGTTGGGGGTGGTGACAGGGCCGATTTTAAGCGACTCGAAAAGAATATCGTAGCATGGGTCTCTGACCATTGTGTTGGATCCTATCGAATTTAAATGAGAGAACAGAATATACTGAATTCTAACCCGGCCACCATAGCCAATCCTGGACCCCTGCAGGCCCGCATGGAAGCCCTAGTCAGAACAGGTCGGGTGGAGTAGCCGATTGCCAGGTAGGCATCAGGATAAATCAAAGCGCCCTGATTTTAAACCGGATTTATGGGAGGTGGTGTACCCGAAGGGGCAATGACATGAACCCTGGCATACCGGACTGACTGCACGATGACGTATTGGGAAAATATCGTGTCATAATCCCCCTTTTCCGAGCCATCATGAAAAAAATAGTCATGAGCGAACATTACGACGACAGTTATATCCGATTCCTGGAAGCCGTGTGGGGCGAGGGTTACCTTTCACCGGGAGGGCCAGAAGAAGTCAGTGGTTTGCTGTCTGGACTAGATCTGGAGGGTAAGCAGGTACTGGATATCGGATGTGGTTCCGGTGGCATAACGGTGTCACTGGTGACGGATTACCAGGCGGCGCATGTTGTCGGGATTGATGTCGAGGAACCAGGGTGTGAGTCTGCCCGAGATCGTGCCCACCGGGCCGGGGTTGCCGACCGGGTAACCATACAAAGGGTTGTTCCCGGCCCTATACCTCTAGTTGATGCAAGTTTCGACATCGTTTTCAGTAAGGATTCGATCGTGCACATCCCTGACAAATACAGCCTGGCCCAGGATGTCCATCGGCTGTTATCGCCTGGAGGCTGGTTCGTTGCTTCGGACTGGCTGATCGGCCACGATGGCGAACCATCGGCTGAAATGAAACACTATATTCAGCTCGAGGACCTTGACCTTGGCATGGCTTCACCGAAACGTTACAGGCAGGCTTTGGAGCAATCCGGCTTTGTCGACATAGAATTGATCAACCGAAATCACTGGTACCGGGAACAGGCCCGGCTGGAGCATGCACGCTTGACGGGAGATGAAAAGGAAAAGTTCGCAGATATTCTTGGTCAGGATGATCTCGAAACGATGATTGAAACCTGGCAAGCCATGCGGGTGGTTCTCGATACAGGGGAACATTGCCCGCACCATTTCCGGGCTCGAAAGCCGCATTAATCCAGGATTTTTGAACTGCAGCTAACGGGAAAGCTGACCTTCAGATTTCACCGCTCAAGGATGGTAGTGGCCCAGAGCCGACACTTAGATTTGAAATTTCAAGAGCTGCGGTGCCCACCGGAGGATCGAGAGCGCATGCCGGACGTCGAACGGTGCGCACCAGGACCCTGTTACATATTTGCCTCATACTGCCACGCGCCCATCTTGAACACGTTATCGGGGTCGAACTCAGCCGCAGGCGTAAAAGATTTCGGGGTTCGCTTTCTCGTTATCTGACGCTCAAAACAACGAGTTCAGTAACGCCCGATCAAAACAGCCGACACTCAGAATTTAATCTTCTCTTTCAAAAGGAGCTGCTGTAATGCTAGCATTCCGGTTTCAATAGCAGTTATTCCGGTAACAAAATTGGAGATTAATCCGTGATAAAAAGCATAGTCCTTGCAATCGATGGCTCCGAGCCCGCCAAACATGCCCAGAATTTGGCTATAGATATGGCTTCCAGGTACGAAGCCAGTCTGACTCTCGTTCATGTTCTGATCCATGATCATCCCTCTAGCGAATTTACTCACATGGCTGAAGTGGAGGACCTGCTTGAATCCAACAAGCCAGAGGTACGTGGCAAGGAAGATACATACAAGGCTATTGCTCGATTCCTTGGCAGTAAAAACGACGAAAAAGAAGCCAAGGTTATTGTTTTAATAGGGGAGCAATTACTAAAAAATGCATCAAAAAGTGCCGGCCAGGCCAGTGTGGCAAATGTTACTACGGAAATCCGCTCAGGGGACTATGCAAACTGTATTCTTGAAGTCGCCAAAAAAGTGGATGCCGACATAATTGTCATGGGAAGACGGGGGCTTAGTAAATTAAAAGGCTTCGTAACTGGCAGTGTTTCACACAAGGTTTCTCAACGCGCGGAATGTTCAGTGCTTACCGTAAAGTAAAAGCGTTACGGTCTAATCTGTCTGCAGCATTTAGCTCGTCGCAGTGTACACCGTCAGCTGCCGCTCAATCATTCAAAGAGAACTACTACAATCGGCATCGCACTCACGACGCACTCGACGGCGTGACGCCGACGATGCGTGCTGAATTGACTGAAAACAAGACCATTGATCTAAACAACTATCACTGGAAGTCTCACTGTCGCGGGCTTTATCAGACACCAATGGCGGCATAGTTGCTAATTCACCAGGCACAGGTTGGCGATATCGGGAGGGTAGTATTTTGCGGGAATTCAAAATCAAAGACCTGAACCTGTTACTCTCTATTTTTTGATGATTTTAATCAAGAATAAAAATAGAGAACTAAGGATATAATCGGTGTTCCGAAAATCCGACCTGATTCGACGATGCGAGTCATTCTGCCTGAAGGACGTTTGAAATATGCCGGACAAAAATACCAGCAACCGCAGTACAGTGAACAAGGCGCTGCGAATAAACCTTGATGAAAAAAAGTATGGCACCATCGTCGAGATTGGTGCGGGCCAGGAGGTGGCGAGGCAATTTTTCAGGGCGGGAGCGGCCGCGGGAACCATCGCCAAAACCATGTCCGCCTACGACATGAAGTTCTCCGATGCTATTTATGGCGTACAAGAAGACCGTCGTTACGTGAGCAGGGCGCGGGTGCAGGCGATGCTGGAAAAGGAATTTGACCTGGTGGTTGATCGGGTCGGGAAGTCACGTTCCAAGGCATCGCGCTTTTTTGCCTATGCCGCGACAGTCACGGCGAAGAGTTTCAGGGGCGAAAACGAATGCCATGCCTGGTGCGGCATTCGGGTACAGATGTATCCCGCCGCCGAGCCCTCCAATATCGTCGTGCATGTGCGCATGCGTGACGACAATACGGAACGACAACAGCATGCAATGGGCATCTTTGGCGTCAATTTGATCTACGCCGCTTATTATTACTTCGAAAATGCAAAAACGATGATCGAATCGCTGACCGACAACCTTGAGCAGGATTGCATTGAAATCGATTCGATCGAGTTTTACGGCCCCTATTTCGAAGAAGTCGATAACCCTGCCATCAATCTGCACCTGATCCGTAGCTGGAAGACCCGCGCTATCATGTTCAAGCCGGACGGATCGGTCGTGACCCCGGCGGAAATGCTGTACAAGAAAAATGTACTGACCATTCGAGGTACCTTCAGACCGGTTACCCGTCTCAACGTCGATATGATCGAGCAGGGATTGAGGTTCTTCTGCAAACTGGACGGAGTGACCGTTAAAAACAGTGTTGCGCTGGCAGAAATTTCACTCAATGACATACACGGCGACGACCTGATGGTGTCGGAAGAAGATTTGATTGCCAGCGTACGATTGCTGAATTCGTTAGGTTACAGCGTGATGATTACCGATTACACGCGATATTTCTCGATGCGTGCCTATTTCCGGCAGTTTACCAAGATGCAGATTGGTATCGTCGTTGGCATTGTTAACATCCGCCAAATATTCGATGAAAATAGTTACCGTGGAGTTGAAGGCGGAATCCTGGGGGGGTTCGGCAAGCTGTTTCCGGACAACACGCGCTTGCTGGTCTACCCGGAGGTTGATCAATCGGGCGAATATACCGATTTCAAGAACATAACCCTGTCCGAAAACCTGCGGTACCTGTACCACCATCTGCTGGAGAACAACTTCATCTTTGGCATCGAATCGAGCGACCACGCGTTGTTTAACATTTTTTCTCGAAACGTACTCAAGCAATTGCAGAACGGTCGGGGGAAATGGGAGGAATACTTGCCGGATGGGGTTGCCGAGGAAATTATTAAGAATGGGTTGTTCGGATACCGGGATTAGACCCGGTAGCGAAACAGGAGACAGACCACGGAAATAGGGGACTGGTATTTTTCTATAGTTTCGCTGAAGCGCCCAAAGATATCCTGGATACGTTCGTGAGCCAGTTGCTCATCTCGCTGGACCAGCGCTGTTGAGCCTGCGATATCCGCGTGCAAGATGACAGCAAGTTTGCCTGATAAACGATCCTTTGCCATTGATAGCCCAATTGGAATCAAAGTCAGAAGATATTATTATATCCAGATCTCAGGGTTATGCCCGTTGGAGTTATACTCGAAGGTTTGCAATGGGCCCTAAGCCACCACTTATGCCTGCCCAGGCAGTTATTTATCTACAACTGGTCTTTTATTAATTCGGGTAACTTGAGGCGCAAAATTTTACCGGACGGGCCCTTGGGTAAATCATCGAAGAAATAAACGATCTTCGGACATTTGTATTTACCGACTGCCGATTCACAAAATTCGATCAACTCCTGTTCGCTGCACTGATAGCCATCACGCAGCACCACGCAGGCGACAACTTCCTGGCCGTAGATGTCATCGTCTACTCCGACCGCCGCCGCCTCGAGTATCGCCTCGTGTTGGTAAAGTACATCATCGATTTCGCGTGGCGCTATATTTTCGCCGCCACGAATAATTAATTCCTTGATTCTGCCGGTGATGAATATATACCCGTCCTTGTCTTTCATGCCAAGATCACCACTATAAAACCAGCCGTCTACTATCGAGGCATCGGTCGCCTCGGGATTCTTGTAATAGCTGTCGAGCAGGTTGCTGCCACGAATTACCAGTTCTCCAACTACAGTTGGCGCGCACTCCTGTTTCGCGTCATCGACGATTATGATCTCGTTGCCGCATGGCAGCCCTACCGAACCGGGTTTACGCGGTCGCGGAGGTAGTGGATTGGTCGACACGGTACCCGCTGTTTCGGTAAGCCCGAGCGTTTCGATCATCGGCAGCTGGAATACAGATTCCCACTGCTCGAGGGTTACCGCCGCCAGCGGCGCGGATGCCGAGCGCGCGAAACGAAAATTTTTCAGGCGCTCGTCTTTACCAAATTCGTAGGGTTCCTGGTCGGCCCGGTCGAGCAGGTACTTGATTATCGTCGGCACGATACTACTCCAGCTACACTGGTGTTCAGCCGCCAGCGACCAATAGGTGCTGGCACTGAAGCGCTTTGGCATGACCACGCTGCTACCGCTGTATAGCGGTGCCGAAACGGTTACCATGGCGCCGTTGATGTGGTAAACCGGTAATACGCACAAGGCACGGTCATCGGCGCCAAGCTGGTGTCCCTCGGCAACATTGCGCCCCCCGCTGGTCACCGCGTTATGCGATATCATCGCTCCTTTTGGTAAACCGGTAGAGCCTGAAGTGTAAAGCAACAAAGCGGTATCACTGGCTACCGGGTTGGCAATCGCCATTGCTTTGGCCTCTCCTTCGGGCCAGGCCGGCCCGGAATCATCCTCGGTCTCTATCACCCGTATGGGTCGGTCGATAGTTTTCATTAAATCGGTGAGTTTCTCACGGAATTCAGGGGCGACAAATACCACCTCTGTATCCGAGTGGTCGAGTACGTGTCGAAGTTGTACATCACCCGCAACCGCGTTCAGGGGTACGATAACGCGATTGTTCGCCATCACGCCGAGAAAAAGTAGGGTGGTCCAGTAACCATTGTTCAGCATGAACGAAACCTTTGCGCCCATTTCAAGACCGAGACGATCGAGTTTAATGCCTATATCATCCACCGCGGACTTGAGCCCGGCGAAGCTAAGCTGGCGTGATGTTTCGGGGGCAATCAGGAAAGTGCGGCTCGCGGAATTCTGAGCGTGGTGCTCGATGCAAACCCTTATGGTTTGCATACTTCGAGTGCGCACTAGTCTTTCCCGTAACGTTCGTGGTAGGCGCCGAATAAATCGTCTTCGGAAGGTTTATCTTCGCCAACCTCGGTTACCAGGTGCGTAATATTAATAAAATTACGATAGTTCAGGTTTTCGCTAATACTATTGCCACCCCAGGTGCCGCAACCCATGCTGAGGGTGAAGTTCAATGCATTATTGAAGCTGCCACCGTTGCCGAAGGTATGTGCCTGGTTTACCAGTACGCGCACCACGTCGATTTCCTCGGCAAGCCGCGTCGGTTGATCCGGATTATTAGTATGAATGCCACAGGAATGACCGCGACCCTGAACATTCAGAATATCCTTTACCAACTGCACAGCGTGATCAAAATTTCGAGCCCGGTAAACCGTTAAAACCAGTGACAGTTTCTCATCGGCAAACAACGAATCCGGATTGAATTCATCTTGCTCGGCCAGAAAAAAACGGGCGAGATGAGAGCCCTCACCGAGGCCAATACCGTCGGCAAGGATGTTAGCGTCCCTGGCAATCAAATTTCGATTCAATTTTCCATCCAGCCAAAGTCGACTCTCGATTAAATCTCTTTCCTTATTACTGGTGCGGTAGGCGCCTGCCGATTCGAGCGCGCTGATCGCGTCTTCATATACATCATCGAGAATAATCAACGAGTTCTCCGAGGAGCAGGAAGTTGAGTTGTCAAAAGTTTTGGAAGCGCAAATTTTGCGCGCGGTATCGTCGAGATCAGCACTGGAATCGATCACAACTGGCACGTTACCTGCACCCACGCCAATCGCCGGGGTACCACTACTATAGGCCGAACGCACGTTGTTCTGTGATCCTGTGGCAACGATCAAATCGGCCTTTTCCATCAATAAACGGGTCATAGTGCGCGTCACCGGTTGGGGCAGTATTTGTACCAGGTTCGCCGGCGCACCAACGCGCGCCAGCGCTTCACGCATCAATTCAACCGTGGCATTGGTGCTTTTCCAGCCGGCAGGTGACGGTGCGATCACAATCGCGTTGGCGCCTTTTAATGCCATCATGGTTTTATTTACCGGAGTTGCCGCGGGATTGGTCGACGGCGTAATTGCCGCGACGACACCGACCGGCTTGCCGTACCTGACCATACCGCTATCCGGGTCGTTGTCGATAATTCCCACGGTTTTAGCCCGCATTAAATCGCGCAGGGTACCAAAGGTTTTACGTTGATTTTTGATCACCTTGTCTTCGACATTACCGATACCGGTATCGGCTACCGCCATTTCGGCGAGCTGTTGGGCGTTTTCCGGCTTGTATAGTGACCACGCGATAGCCGTGACTATCTCGTCGACCCTCGCCTGGTCAGCGCTGGCAATTTCTGCCATTGCGGTTCGTCCCTGTTCGATCAATCGATCAATTTGTGTTATTTCTTCCCCGGTTGCCTCCTGTACCGCACCGGCTGCTGATTTTGCCACGATAAAATCTCTGGTGTTTCGTGAGCCGCCAGTGTACAGGCTGCGTATCTCAATTCAAATACTGCGGGCAGGTGGTTCGCCAATAATTGATCTTCCCTAATTCCTGCAAGCTGATAAGATTCGGCGTTAATTTCTGAGGACTTCTGGTTGTTTGCTGAATACGAATTCTGGGTCATCGCCTGGTGTTTCTTTGCGCTCGGTTTCGGCGGTTTTATCAAGGGAGCGCTCGGTGTCGGTACCCCTTTACTGACCGTACCGATGATGGCAATGGTGTTGCCGCCACAGATGGCTATTGCCATCATGGCGATTCCAGTCGTGGTCGCCAACCTCTGGCAATTTTCCCAGGCTGATCGCAGCAAGGCAGTGGTAAAGCGTTTTTGGCCGGCCTTCATCGGCATCCTCATCGGCACCTCGGTCGGGGTCAAGATCCTTTCGATAATCGACGAATCTTCATTGCTAATCGTGGTTGGGGTTGCAGTTATCGCATTCGCCATCCTGCAAGGATCGAGTTACCGCCTTCATCTTCCAGAATCCCTGGTGAAACCGGCGGGTGGCATATTTGGTCTGGCCAGTGGCGTGATTGGCGGTATATCCTCGTTTTTCGGACCGATGCTGTTTGTCTATCTCATTTCGATTCGTGATCTCACTAAAAATCAATTTGTCAGTTCAATCAGCTTTCTCTATGTCAGTGCAGTGATCCCCTGGGCGATAACCCTTTATATTTATGGCATTCTTGATCAAAGAATGATGATCTTTTCGGTCGTTGCGACTCTGCCAGTAACCTTCGGATTGGCGATTGGGCAGAGGATTAGAGGGAGTATCGGCGAAGACAGTTTCAAAATGTTGATTATTGGTATTTTACTGGTGTCCGGTACATCGATGCTCTGGCGGGCATTCCAGTAGCCGCCACACAAACTGGCTAACCCGGCTAGACAGCTTTGCGAGGCTGGTATACCATCCATCTGGTAATATAAATCAACAGCAACAATAATAAACCAACCACAACTGAGGAGACCTTCGATGAAATTTAAAAAGTATATCGCCAGCACTGGTGTGGTTTTCGCCAGTATGGCGTTCTCGGCCAATATCGCCTACGCCGCCTGCGCAACCGACAGTATGCCAACTTCGACGAGTAAACCTGGTGGCTATCCTGCCCGCGCGCTAACCATGGTAGTTCCCTATGGTCCCGCGGGTGGTTCGGGACAGGTTGCCCAGGCGATGGCCCAGGCAGTCAGCGATTTAACCGGTGTATCGATTAATCGCGATCACAAGCCCGGTGGTTCGGGTACCGTGGGCATGACTGCATTCATGGCAACACCTTCCGACGGCTACACTGTGATGGAACACATCGACGATGCATCGAGCGCGCATGCGCTTGACTCGGGACGCCCTAATCCCGCGAGTGATCTGATTCCATTGGTAATTTCGCAAATTACCTTCTCGCAGGTTTACATTCGTACTAACGAAGATCGCTTCGACGACTGGGATTCTTTCGTCAAGTGGGTTAAAGCACAGGATGGCAGAGCGACTATCGCCAATGTATCCAAAGAAGGTTCGATGGAACGTGTAACGATGAAGTTCATCACCGATGCAACCGGCATGAAAATTCAACAAATCTCGTTTGACAAGGGCGCCCCTCGTTATGGTGCGCTAGCTGGCGGCCAGGTCGACGCGCTGTTCGAGCAGCCGGGTGATGTTCGGAAATTCCTCGATGCAGGGAAATTCAAGCCGATCATTACTATCCTTAAAGAGCGTCCTTCGGTGTTTGCAGATGTACCGAGTCTTACCGATGCCGGACTGGATTTCGATCCGTTATTCCGTTTCCGTGGTTTTTACGTTCACAAGGACGCACCTGCCGATCGAGTTAAGTGGTTAAAGTGGGCTTTCCAGAAGGGTTTTTGTCAGCCTAGTTACCAGAAGTTCAACGAAAACAAGTATATGACGCTGATCGAAAGCTACCGCGATACTGCTGGGGCAAAAGAGCTGATTACCACGACCGTGGGTCAATATCGTGACGTTTACAAAGCGATGGGGCTCAAAGTCAAATAATAGCAATATGCCGGACTATGTTTTAGATTGCGCCCGGGGAATTTCTCGGGCGTTTTTGTTCTCACTCACGGGTAAAACTGAAGCATGGGAAATCTAAGAACAGGGCACCTGGTCGAGGCAGGCATCTGGCTCTTGCTCTGCCTGGTGTTATATATTTATTCCTTTGATTTTGATCAGGGAATAGAAATCTACAAGTTCGGCGCCACTGCCTGGCCCCGGGCTATTATTCTATTGATGGCCATTGCAGCGCTTGGGCAATTATTTCACCATTGGAAGCGTGGCGACGAGACATCGTCGGAAATTATCAGCGCGGCAAGGGACGAGAGCTCCGGGGAAGCTACAGAGGATGCTCATTACTCCGATTTCAAATGGTATTTGTCTACCTTTGGTCTGCTCCTCATCCCGTTTGCCTACCTGCGCGTCCCCGGTTGGATTGTCGCGTTAGTGTCTGCCGAAGGGACGACGGTCCACGTCATTAAGATTATTTGTGCCGCTATATTGATCGGAATCTTCATGTTTTACATGCGTCGCAATATTTTAGGCGCGATGTTAACCCTGCCGCTGTTTTTCGCAACCATGCTGGAAGACATGGGATTTTACTCGCTGGCGCCATTTTTTATCATCGGCGTCATGTTTTTGATGGGCGAGCGCAAGGCCAAGCCCATGGTTTTGGTCGCAGGCCTGGTTTTTGGCCTGCTGCTGCTGATGTTTGTGAAAATTCTGTATGTCGGCTTACCTGTCGGCAATATTCACCCCTTCTACGATATCGGTAGCT